>WBZL01000071.1_pt1 | contig 95488 bp, 93 predicted proteins | sample 5204291 | NCBI WGS metagenome assembly WBZL01 (sample SAMN12344345, study PRJNA552823) | activated sludge metagenome | biome: Activated sludge suspended growth; feature: Nitrification reactor; material: Wastewater; isolation source: activated sludge from nitrification reactor of wastewater...
ATGTGGCAAGGTAAGCCGCAATCGAATCACCATCGTTGCTCGTGGAAACCCCTTTAAACATGCTTCCCATTCGATTTCCGGGGATGAATCCACGCGTATCCATCAAGTGTTTGACCATGTTCTCTGTGATCCAGGTTACACCTGCATTGCGCATCGCATCGGAGTAAGCGTAACCCGGCGCGCTTCCTGCCATACGCCCGATCACACCAAACAGCGACGGCCCGATGCCGTGTTCGCCGGCCTTGATCGAGTGACAAGCCATGCAGGCGCTGTCGAACAGTTGCTTGCCCGCCAGCACCTTTCGTTGCTCAGCGGTCGTCGACGTGCCGCTGGATGCGTCGTCGGCAACCGCGACACGATGCCCTTCACCGGCTTTCAAACCCCCGGTGCGGGCCGCCTCGGGGGTAAAGCGCAAGGCCTTTTCTCCGAGCGCCGGGTAGGCATACACGTAGATCCAATCCATCTCCCTGGCGGGGACGTGGCATTGGAGGCAGTCCGTCTTGTAGTTCGTGGCAATTTGCCTGGAGCGGTCCTTGGGGTCGAACTGCGCCCAGCCCCAACCGTCACCCCACAACGGGTTGGTGGTGAACCGCCCGTGGGTGTCCTTGACCATGACGAACCAGGTCTTGCCCCTTTCGCCCCAATAGGCCTTGCCCGTTGTATGACCGGAGCCAATGGCTTCAAGCACTTCCTTGATGATCACGGCACCATCCGGAAAACGGCCGTTCTTGCGGAAGTAGATGACGTCCTTAGGGCGCGCATAGACGTTGTGGGTATCGGCCACCCCCTCTGCGCCAAGAACCGCCCAAGTACCGATATGCTGATAGCCTTCAGGAAATCTCGCCGGGAAACTGATATCGCCTCTGGTGTCGACGATGGGGCTGAAATTTGTGCGTTTTTGGGGTTTGGCGGGGCCGGCCGCAGCTACGACCGTTGCCACCAGAGTTGAGGTCGCCAAAAGCGCGCAACGGACGTAGTTTCGCATCAACGTTTCTTCTTGTTTGTGGAGGAACGATCAGGGACGCGGCAGCGGCGTCAGAAGGGGTTTGTAGAGGTTGACATACACCATATCCTCATCGGCGTTGGCGATGTGGCAACCGGCACACTCCGCGACCGGGCGCACAGACGCCGCCTTCAGGTAGGGCGGGGCACTGTGGTTGAAGTTGAAATAACCCCAGTTCTTGCTTGCGGCAAAGCGCTTGCTGTCCTTCACCGCCACATCCATTCCATTGACCGCGCCTGGAAAATACCCTCGGCCGGAGCTCTCGAAGCGAGATCCATCGGGAAACTCAGATGGGGCTTTGACCAACTGCAATTCCTTCAGCATGATGGTGCCTTCAGGCCACTTGCCGGTGGCGCGGTAAGCCTTGAAAGCCGACGGTTGCACATACACGTTGTGGAACTCGGGAAAATTGGCTTTGCCGTTGTTCAATCCATGCGGGGTCAGGGGAGAGCCGAGAAAAACCCATTCACGGAAATCAACAGGTTGCAGCAGTTCTCCTTTGTCGTTGAACACCGGCGGATATTCGATCTGCGGATAGTTGGGGTTCTTCCCCATCTTCGCGGTATCTGCGGCCAGGGCCGCACCCGCCGCCAGCATTGAAAACGCAACGAGGCCACAAGCCAGTGCTCCACGTTTTGCTGCGGTAGAAGTCCCATGCTTGGGCATGCTTGATACGAGTTTCATTCGTCGTTCCGATTTCCGTTAGGGTTGGGTGTCCCAAAGTTGCACGGCATGTGCCACGGCTTTGCTGAGGGAGGACGGATCATCACACCACCTCTTTGCTCATGCGTCGCGAATGATTTGCCAATCATCCTTCCTTTGCGGACGAGCCGGGTACAGCCCAAAGCGACGGACCATTGGTGTTGTCGTTCCAGCCGCCGTGGCACGATGGCCTCGCAGCCCGGAGGCTGCATCTCGCCAACTCCAATGGGATGCCGGCGCCGAACGCCAGGCCGCGGCCGAGTTCGACGCCTTCTTCGAGCGCGGCGCGTCCTGTCCCACAGCTTGCTGCAACTGTGCCGCGGCGAGCATGACTTCCTCCTTGCAAGGCGTCTCCATGGTGCTTGCACCTTCCCACGGCATTCCCATCGATGTGCCTCACCGCAGGCGCCAGGCTGCATGTGGGCCGACGCGGCGGCGCCCTCACGCGGGCGCGGCCGGGCTGCTTGCAGCAACTGGCACGCATGGTCGCGGCCGTTTGTGAAGACAGGACCGGCACCGCGCAGCGCTGCACCGGCAAGCGCATGACGCCTGTCAGCTTGATGCCGTGCAGCCGCTGGGCTGCGATGCGTCGACTCAACGGCTGGTTCCGTCCATCCCTGCCGGGGCCTTGGCAGTCGACCGCTTGAACGACCCAACGTCGGGTGCGGACTCTCATGGGCCGGGGCTCCGTTCCAGCCAGCAGTCGGCTTCGATGGTGCGTGGGCAGCACCGACGCCCTCCGGGCCTTGGCTTGCCCTGGGCGGCACCGGCCAGGGGAGTCGGTTCGACACGCGACTGGAGACCTGCGCAGCGCCGTCACCGCGGCCTCGGGCCACGCAGCGAGGTCACGCGGTTGAACACGGCGGCATCGGTTCGATGGTCGCAGCGGTCGCTCACGAAGTAGCCCAGGCGTTCAAGCTGCACGTGCTGCTCGGGCGCCAGGGCAGCAAGGGTCGGCTCGACCCAGCCATGGGCGATGCGCCGGCTGGTCGGGTTGAGGTGGCGGCGGAAGTCCCCGTCGTCGACCTCGTCCATCCGCGGCACGACGAACAGGTGCTCGAACAGGCGAATTTCGGCAGCGACGGCCTCATGCAGGCCCACCCAGGTGATGGTGGCCTTGACCTTGGTCTGCTCGGCGTCTGGGGTACCGCTCTTGGTACCGGGCAGGACACGCGCCTGGACGGACACGACCTGGCCTTGTTCGTTCTTTCGGCTGCCCAGGCACTCGACGATGAAGCCGTACTTCAGCCGCACATGCTCACCCGGCGTCAGGCGATGCTCGCCGTTGACCGGCACCTCGGCGAAGTCCTGCCGATCGATCCACAGCCGCGGCCCGAGCGAGAAGGCCCGCTGCCCGAGTTCCGGGCGGTGTGGGTGCACGGGGGCCGTGCAGGCTTCGGTGGGCGCGCCGCCGAAGACCTCCTCCCAGTTGACCAGTTCGAGCTCGAGCGGATCGATCACGCCCATGGCGCGCGGGGCGCTGGGCTCCAGGTCGTCGCGCAGCGCCTGCTCCAGCGCCGCGTAGGGCAACCAGATGGCATGGCGGCTGGCCCCGCTGTCCTCGACGAACCTGCGCAGCGCCGCTGGCGTGTAGCCGCGCCGGCGCAGGCCCGCCAGGGTGGGCATGCGCGGGTCGTCCCAGCCCTGCACGTGGTCCTCGTCCACCAGGGCCTTGAGCTTGCGCTTGCTGGTGATCACGTGGGTCACGTTGAGGCGGCCGAACTCGTACTGCTTGGGGACCGGCTCCTGCACCAGGCCCAGGCGAGCAAGGTGCCCGAGCAGCCAGTCGTAGAAGGGGCGGTGCTCCGCAAACTCCAGCGTGGCAAAGCTGTGCGTGATGTTCTCCAGCGCATCCTCGATCGGATGGGCGTAGATGTAGGTCGGGTAGACGCGCCACTTGCCGCCGGTGCGGTGGTGCGCGCTGTGGCGGATCCGATAGATCGCCGGGTCGCGCAGCTGCAGGTTGGGCGAGGCCATGTCGATGCGGGCCCGCAGCACCATCGCGCCATCGGGGTGTGCACCGTCGCGCATCTCGCGAAAGCGCGCCCGGCTCTCGGCAGACGGCCGGTCGCGCCAGACGCTCGCCGTGCCGGCCCGCGTGAAGTCGCCGCGGGCGGTTCGCAGGTCCTTGCCGCTGAGCTCATCCACATAGGCCAGGCCGCCGTCGATCAACGCCTCGGCGGCCGTGTACATGAAGTCGAAATAGTCGCTGGCGTGGTACAGGTGCTCGACGCCGAACGCCCGCCAATCCCAACCCAGCCAGCGCACGATCTCGATGATCGCATCGACATAGGCCTGTTCTTCCTTCTGCGGATTGGTGTCGTCCAGCCGCAGATGGCACGCGCCACCGTACTCCCGCGCCAAACCGAAATTCAGGCCGATGCTCTTGGCGTGGCCGATGTGCAGGTGGCCGTTGGGCTCAGGCGGGAAACGCAGGCGCACGCGTGCCGGGTCGAGCTGGCCCGCGCTGTGGTGCGCCGCATCTCCCGGCGAGCCGGCCCAGTGCCGCCGCGCATGCAGGTCCTTGCGCAGGTCCTGCTCGATGATCGCGCGCAGGAAGCTCGGCGAGCCGGCATCGTTCACGGCGTTCTCGACATCGATCATCGGCCGGCTAGTGTGCGTAGGCGGAAATCAGAAGCAAGGCGCCAAAGCCCGTGGCAGCGACCAAGCCCGAGAACCCAGGGGCCTCGTGCGCAGCCTCGGGGAGCAGCGTTTCGCTGACCATGGCCAACAGCGCACCGGCGCCAAAGGCCTGCATCAGCAGCGCGTCATGAGCCGTGAGCACACCCGCGAAGAGATAGCCCACGCCCGTGAGCAGGGTCGTCGCCGCCGAAATCAACAGCCACAACCCGAGGATCCAGCGCACGCTGCGGCGCGCAGCGCGCATACCCGCGGACGCCGACATGGCCTCGGGCAGATTGCCCAGCGTGATGGCGGCGATGAGCGCGGCATTCGGCCCGTGTGCGTGCAGGCTCAGACCCAGCACGATGGCCTCAGGGACGGCATCCATCGCCGTGCCCATCGCGATGGCCAGGCCGCTGTTGGGAACATCCGCTTCGCTGGATTGAGCGACGCACTCACCGCAACGTTTGCGGTGCTTCGCACCGCGGCGCGACAGCCATGCATTGGCAGCGCTGAATGTGGCCGCGCCGGCGAGCAGGGCGGCGACACCGATCCATGGATGGGTTCGAGTCACTTCGGCAGCCAATTCCACCGCCGCCGCCGCGAGCAGCAGCCCCGCGCCCAGCGCCATCGCGCGTGCAACCGAGCGGTGCGACAGCGGTGCGTATACACCCAGCAGGGCACCGGCGACGATGCCTGCCCCAGGCAGCGCACCCCAGGCAAGCGCGATGGGCAAGGAGACGGCGGGCAGAATGGTCATCGCGGACAATGTGGCGGAATTGCGCCGCTGCGCATTTGCGCGGGCTAGCGAATCCGGCCTGTTGGGTTCACTCACTGTAGCGACGGTCGCGCGACCGATCGTCCGATTCCTTGCACCCATCGTCCAGCCACATGGAACATCTCAGCATGGCCGAGAACGCTTCCCCGAAAGACGCACTGCTGAGCCACATGTTGCGCTTTGCACCGGTGGCCAAGATGTTCTATTCAGGCACGCTGTGCGGACTCTCGCCCGATGTCGACGGGACTTCAGACGGGTCCATTCATCTGCTGAGCCGAGGCGAACTCAGTCTTACGCGTCAACGTGAGGCGCCGCTGCTCGTGCAGGCGCCTTGTGTGGTGTTGATGCCGCGCCCGCTAGAGCACCGCGTCGAAGGGCTTGGCGCCGCCGGCGTCGATCTGATGTGCGCCACGCTCAGCGACCTCGCGCCGCCGTTGTCGATGGTGATTCCCGACATCACGGTGGTCGATCTGCGTACCACGGCGCGTCTGCGCAGGCCGGTGGAGTTGATGTTCGAAGAGGCCGACGACCGCGCCTACGGTTACGGCGCCGCAGTCGACCGCCTGCTGCAGTACACCTTGGTTGTCGTGATCCGTCACCTGGTCGAGAACGACATGCTGCAAGGTGGTGTCCTGGATGCCATGGCCGACGACAGGCTCAGCGCCGTGCTCGAGGCGCTGCACGCTGCACCTGGGCGCCAATGGACACTGGACTCGATGGCAACGTTGTCCAATCTGTCGCGCTCGGCCTTCGCCCAGCGCTTTGCGCAGGTCGTGGGTGTGCCGCCGCTGCTGTACCTGACCGGCTGGCGCATGAGCCTGGCGCGCAGCCTGCTGGCCGAGGGAAAACCGGTCAAGGTGGTGGCCACGCAAACGGGCTATCGAAGTGTGGCCGCGTTCGCTCGCGCTTTCCAGCGCACGGCCGGCGTGCCGCCCGGTGCGTGGCAGCGCACGCGACTTGGAATCAGCTAAGTTCCGAGCCTCGACGGGCGGCAGGCGCCATTGTCGGCCCGCGTACGCGCATTACGACGATGACCTCGGCATGTGCGCCGCCAATCGCGATCGGGGCCAAGCGCTCGACCCGGAGGTCCACCGCGGCCCATCGCGAATCGACCGTCCGCATCCAACCCGACATGCGCATTGCCCGGGTTGCCATTGATGGTGCGCGCAGGACCTCGACGTGGGCAGAAGATCCACAGTCAGTGGAACTACCCTGAATCGCAGCGAACCACTCACTGAGTCGCTTGCCGGTCGCGGTGTGTCCCATCAGCACCGCGGCTTGCGCATTGACGAGGCGCACGACGCCGGATCGATCGATCAGCAACGCCGGCATCGGCAGATTGCTGATCATGTTGAGCCGAACCGCTGGGTTGTCGAAGATGCGGCGCAGGTCTATAGGCAGGCTGCCGTCTCGCTTCGAGGTGGCAGCCGGAAGTGGTCTCTTCATGCGCGATGCCTTTCGTCGCAGCCGGCCGGTCCGCCCAAGGACGCCGCGTACTGCACTGGATCGGTCGTTCGGCATGTGCAGCCCTGACAGGCCAGATGCCACCCGTCGTCCACCGAGATCGACCAATCGTCCAGTGGAGGGCGCGCGGTCCCCGTGACCGCAAGCCACGGCCAGTCTGGACGCGACACGCCTACGCCTGCCGCGCACGGCGACCACGACCTGCTGTCGCCATCCACGCATTGCAGTCGACCCCCCGGCGTCGCGCGAAGTGGACGTGCTGCATGCCTGACAAGACGATGTGCAGCATTGCGGTCGGGCGTACTGCCCTGACATCAATTCCAATCTGTGATTTGGTCGGCGAGGCCATACGCATGAGCGCCTCGAGTGGCGCAGAGCGGCACAAGCGCGGCCCAGCTTGCAAGTCGTTCCTTTTTCGACGGAGCCTACAGGAGCTGAAACATGAGCATGACCGAAACCGCCATCCTCGCAGGGGGCTGCTTCTGGGGCATGCAGGATCTGGTGCGCAAGTTGCCTGGCGTCATCGGCACGCGTGTGGGCTACAGCGGAGGCGATGTGCCCAACGCCACCTACCGCAACCATGGCTCCCATGCCGAGGCCGTGGAAGTCGTGTTCGACCCGGTCGGCATCGGCTATCGCGACCTGCTGGAGTTCTTCTTCCAGATCCACGACCCGAGCACGCTGAACCGTCAGGGCAACGATCGGGGCAGTTCCTACCGCTCGGGCATCTACTTCACGACGCCCGAGCAGCAGCGGGTCGCGCTGGACGTGATCGCCGACGTCGACGCCTCCGGGCTGTGGCCCGGCAAGGTGCAGACCGAGGTGAAGCCGGCTGGCCCGTTCTGGCAGGCCGAGCCCGAGCACCAGGACTATCTGGTCCGGCATCCCCACGGCTACACCTGCCACTACCCGCGTGCCAACTGGAAGCTGCCCAAGCGCGGATCCGCCACGACCTGAGCGGGTCGCGCCATTTGTTGTTTCAGGCCACATGCTCTCGACATCAAAGGACTCCATGAACCGCAATGAATTTCCCGTCAAGGCCCCGGAGCTGCGAGTTCCTCGGTGGATCGACACCGGCGGGCAACCGACGACCCAACCGCTGAAGCTGGCCGATCTGGGCCCCGGCTTCAAGGTGATCTACTGCTTCCAGCACTGGTGTCCGGGCTGCCACAGTCATGGGTTCCCGACGCTCGGGGTCTTGCACGAGGCGCTGTCGGGCAAGGGTTTCGGCTTTGCCGCCGTGCAGACGGTGTTCGAAGGCGCGGAGACAAACACCTTCGAGCGCCTGCGCGAGAACCAGCAGCGCTACGGGTTGACGATCCCCTTCGGGCACGACCCCGCGGTGGGCCGCTGTCCAAGCCTGATGACGGACTTCAAGACGCGCGGCACACCCTGGTTCATCGTCCTCGATCCGCTGGGCGAGGTCTTGCACAGCGACTTCCGTCTCGACGGCGAGCGGCTGATCCAGGCGTTCGGTGGCGACGACCAAGAGGCCCGGGCCGCATAGGACTCGCGCCAGGGCGCACCCAACCGGAGACATGACTTGCAAGCCGCAGTGAACCCATCGATCGAAGAGCGTTCCGACCCTGCTGCGCCGCCGCCGGCTGGTCTTGCCTTCGACAACACCTACGCGCGTGAGCTCGAGGGGTTCTACGTGCGGAGCAAGCCTGCGGGCTCGCCGGCTCCCCGTCTGCTGCAGCTCAACCCCGAACTGGCGCACGAGCTTGGCCTCGACCCGCAGGCGCTGAGCTCGCCCGCGGGCGTGTCGGTACTGGCCGGCAACGTCGTGCCGCCCGGAGCGGATCCCTTGGCGCAAGCCTACGCGGGGCATCAGTTCGGGGGCTTCTCGCCCCAGCTCGGCGACGGTCGCGCGCTGCTGCTGGGCGAACTGATCGACCGCAGTGGCCAGCGCCGCGACATCGCGTTCAAGGGTTCGGGGCGCACCGCGTTCTCGCGCCGCGGAGACGGCAAGGCCGCCGTGGGGCCGGTGCTGCGCGAGTACCTGCTGGGTGAGGCCATGCATGTGCTGGGCATCGCCACGACGCGGGCGCTGGCCGCCGTGGCCACGGGCTCCACCGTGCAGCGCGAGCAGGTGCTGCCCGGTGCCATCCTGACCCGCGTGGCCGCCAGCCACCTGCGGGTGGGTACCTTCGAGTTCTTCGCCGCGCGCGAGGACGAGGCGCTGTTGCGCCGCCTGGCCGACTACGCCATCGCGCGCCACGACCCGCAGCTCGTCGGCATGCCTGATCGCTACCTGGGTTTCCTGCAGGCCGTGGTCGAACGCCAGGCCGCGCTGGTTGCGCGCTGGATGGGCATTGGTTTCATCCACGGCGTGATGAACACCGACAACATGACCATCTCGGGCGAAACCATCGACTACGGTCCCTGCGCCTTCATGGAGCACTTCGATCCCGAGGCCGTGTTCAGCTCGATCGACACCGGTGGCCGGTATGCCTTCGGAAATCAGCCCAAGATCGCCCAGTGGAACCTGGCGCGCTTTGCCGAAACCCTGCTGCCGCTGATCGCTCCGGACGGCGACACCGCGCGCGCCGTGGAGGCCGCCACCGAGATCGTCAACGGCTTTGCCAAGCGCTTCGACGCGGACTGGACCCAGGTGCTGCGCGCCAAGCTCGGCCTGGACGGCACCGACAAGGCCGACCGCGTGCTGGCGGACGACTACCTGGCGCTGCTACAGGCGCACCGCATCGACTTCACGCTGGGTTTTCGGCGCCTGAACGATGCTGCGCGGGGCGACAGCACGGCCCTGCGCACGCTGTTCGGCAAGTCCGCTGCGGCGCTGGAGCCTTGGCTCGACCGCTGGCAGGTGCGCCTGGGCAGCGTCGGCCAGGGTGCGGGTACGAGCACGGCCGGGGCCGAAAGGCTGGCCGCCATGCGCCGCGCCAACCCGATCTACATCCCGCGCAACCATCAGGTCGAGGCTGCACTGACTGCCGCAACAGCCGACGACGATTTGGCGCCGTTCGAGACGCTGCTGTCGGTCTTGCGGCAACCATTCGATGAGCGTGAGTCCGATCAGGTCTTTTCCGAACCCGCACCTGCTCAACAAACAGCCTCCTACCGTACTTTCTGTGGCACCTGAAACAGGCTGCCGCCACCGAGATCAGTCCCCAACCAAGGTTTGACAATGGCAAACGACACTGCCCCGCACGCCGGGATCATGGACGAAGCTGCGCCCGAGCTGGGTGTGACCCAGTGGATCGGCCCCTCCGGCCAGCCGCTGGCCGCGTACGGCCTGGACAAGATGCCTGGCGCCTACAAGCTGATCTTCTGCTTTCAGGACGCCTGCCCCGGCTGCCACCTGACGGGGTTTCCGGCGCTGGCGCAGCTGGTACAGACCTTCAGGGGCTCGTCGTTCATCAGCTTTGCCGCCGTGCAGACGGTGTTCGAGGACTTCGAATCCAACACCTTCGAGCGCATGGTGGCGGCGCAGAGCAAGTATGCGTTGCCCATCCCGTTCGGCCACGACGCCGGTGAGGGACGCGAGGGAGCCGGCTCGGTGCTGATGCAGCGCTATCGCAACGGCGGCACGCCCTGGTTCATTCTGATCGATCCGGCCGGTGTCGTGATCTACAACCACTTCCGCGTCGACGCCGAAAAGCTCATTGCGTCGCTCAAGCGCGCCGAGGCGGCGCCACGGGCGCCGCAGCCCGATGCCGACACGCTCACCTGGCGCGGCGTGCTCGAGCTCACCCGCAAGGGCAACCCGCAGCCGCCGCGGCGCGTGGAACTCAGCGAGGCGCAATGGCGCGAACGCTTGACACCGGATCAGTTCTACGTGATGCGGGGAAAGGGTACCGAGCGGGCGCACAGCTCGTCCATGTGTCGCCTGTTCGAGCCGGGGCGCTATGCCTGCGGGAGCTGCGGCACCGAACTGTTCGACGCTTCCACCAAGTTCGACAGCAAGAGCGGCTGGCCCAGCTTCACCCAGGCGGTGGTGCCCGGCGTGGTGGCCTACCATGCCGACCACAGCCACGGCATGACGCGCGTGGAGACCACCTGCAACGTCTGCGATGCCCATCTGGGTCACGTGTTTCCGGACGGGCCGGCGCCCAGCGGGCTGCGCTACTGCATCAACGCCTTGTCTCTGAACAAGGTCGGGAGCTGAGGCCGTGGCCACGGGCTGCAACACCCCCAGGTCGACGCCAGCTTCATGAGCAGCAGCAAGGTGGAATTTGCCGGCACCCGTGGCAATCGACTGGCCGGCGTCATGGAGTTGCCGGACCAGGCGGCGCCGCGTGCCTTTGCCGTCTTTGCACATTGCTTCGCCTGTGGCAAGAACTCGCTGGCCGCGACCAAGATCAGCCGGGCTTTGGCGTCGCGAGGCATCGCGACGCTGCGCTTCGACTTCACGGGTTTGGGCGACAGCGAAGGTGAACTCGGCCAGGCCGGCATCACGGCCAATGTCGAGGACCTGGTCGCCGCGGTGCACCGGATGGGCGCCACGCAGGGCCAGCCGAGCCTGCTGGTCGGGCACAGCCTGGGTGGCACGGCGGCGCTGCTGGCCGCGCGGCAGCTGCCGCAGGTCAAGGCCGTGTGCACCATCGGCGCGCCGGCCACGGCCAAGCACCTGTTGCGGCAATTCAAGGGCGCGATGGTGGACGCGCAAGGCGACTGGCAAGTGAAGCTCGGTGGGCGCGACCTTTCCCTCAGTGCCGAGTTCATCGGCGAACTGAGCAACCATGCCAGCGATGCCGCGGCATCGGCGGGTCTCGGCCGCGCCCTGCTGGTGATGCACGCACCCCACGATCAGGTGGTGGGCCTCGAGCAGGCGCATGCGCTGTTCAGCGCGGCGAGCCATCCCAGGAGCTTCGTGAGTCTCGACGATGCCGATCATCTGCTGACCCGAGGCGCGGACGCCGGTTATGTGGCCGACGTCGTCAGTGCCTGGGCGGGGCGCTATGTGGATGCTGCTGTGCAGCCGCCTGTGCCGGGCCCGGCCGAGCTGCCCGGCGGGTCGGTCTGGATCGGCGAGCGCGATCATGCGTTCTGGCGCACCATGCGGGCGGGGTCCCACCTGCTGGACGCCGACGAACCGGGCGAACTGGGGGGCGGTGATCGCGGTCCCGGCCCTTACGACCTCCTCCTCATGTCGCTGGGGGCCTGCACCTCGATGACCCTGCGCGTGTACGCCAAGCGCAAAGGCTACTCGCTGCACGATGTCCAGGCCGTCCTGCGCCACGAGCGGCTGCATGCCCAGGACTGCACGGAGTGCGACGGGCGCAGCGGGCGGGTGGAGCGCATCACCCGGGAAATCACGCTGCAAGGGCCGTTGAGCGAAGAGCAGCGCAGCGACCTGCTGCGCGTGGCCGACCTGTGCCCCGTCCACCGAACGCTCGAAGGCCAGCCGGTGATCGTGACCCGGTTGAACCCAGAACGCTAGCCGTCACAACCCCACACGTTTGAGTCACCACTTCGAGTCATCCGCATGAAAGCCATCTGGAAGGACACCGTCATTGCCGACAGCGACGACATCGTCGAGGTCGAGGGTAATGCCTATTTCCCCTTGTCATCGCTGCGCCGCGAGCACGTGCTGGCCAGCGACAACCACACGACTTGCCCGTGGAAGGGGCGTGCCAGCTACTACACGCTGAAGGTCGGCGATGCGCTCAACCGCGACGCCGCGTGGTTTTACCCAGAGCCCAAGCCCGACGCCGAGGCCGTGGCCGGCCGGATGGCATTCTGGCGCGGCGTCGAGGTGCGGGCATGACCGGAACCGAGGCATTCGATACCGTCGTCATCGGTGCCGGCCAGGCCGGCCCGTTCCTGGCGGCCAAGCTGGTGGCCCAGGGTCGCCGGGTGGCGCTGATCGAATCGCGTGACCTGGGCGGCACCTGCGTCAACCGGGGCTGCACACCCACCAAGACGCTGCGCAAGTCGGCGCGCGTGGCTTACATGGCGCGCCGCGCCGCCGAGTTCGGCGTGCGCGTGGGGCCGGTCGAGGTCGACTTCGCGGCGGCCATGCAGCGCATGAAGCAGCGAGTCGACGAGTCGCGTGCAGGCTTGCAGAGCTGGCTGGGTGGTCTCGAGGGGCTGACCATCATCAAGGCCCACGGCCGCCTGGCCGGCCGAAACGAGGCCGGGTTTGTGGTCGAGGCCGACCAGCGGCGGCTCGCCGCGCCGAAGGTGGTGCTCAACACGGGCACGCGCCCGTACCTGCCGCCCATTGCCGGCCTGCTCGACAACCCGCACCTGGACAACGAAGGCCTGCTGGCGCTGCGTGAACTGCCGCGCAAGCTGGTCATCATCGGCGGCGGCTACATCAGCCTGGAGATGGGGCAGATCTTTCGCCGCCTGGGCAGCAAGGTGGCCATCATCGAAACCGGCCCGCGCCTGACGATGCGCGAAGACGAAGACGTCTCGCAGGCCGTCACCGCGATGCTGCGCGCCGAAGGCATCGATGTCTTCACCGGGCTGGACATCCAGCGCGTGAGCCCGGGCCAGTTCGCCGGCGGCAGCTGCGTCGAGCTGGCCGATGGCCGCATCATCGGCGGCAGCCACCTGCTGGTGGCCACCGGCCGGGTGCCCAACACCGACGACCTGGGGCTGCACAGCGTGGGGCTCAAGCCCAACATGCGCGGCTACATCGCGACCAACGAGCGCCTGGAAACCGATGTGCCAGGCATCTGGGCGCTGGGCGACATCAACCAGCGCGGGGCGTTCACGCACACCAGCTACCACGACCACGAGATCCTGGCGGCCAACCTGGCCGGCGGCCAGCGCAGCGCCGATGATCGCACCGCCGTCTACGCGATGTTCACCGACCCACCGCTGGCCCACGTGGGCCTGTACGAGGCCGAGGCACGGCGCCTGGTGGCGCAGGGGCGGCGCATCTCGCAGGCGGTGCATGCCATGGAGCAGGTGAGTCGGGCCAAAGAGGAAAGCGAAACCATCGGCACCATCAAGCTGCTGATCGACGAGGACAGCGGTCACTTCCTGGGCGCCACGATGCTGGGCATCCAGGCCGACGAAATCATCCAGGCCATCAGCCTGGTGATGGCCAGCGGCGGCACCTGGCAAGCGGTGCGCGAGGCGTTGCCCGTGCATCCCACGGTGACCGAGTTCCTGCCCACCATCATCGATCGGCGCAAGCCCCTCCAAGCCAACTAACGCCCCACAGTTCCCAGCCATGCCCATCAACCGATCCTTCGGTGGCCGCAACCGCGGCGTCGACAACCATGGAGGCCGACTGCCGCCCGGCCAGTCGCTGACCGATGGTTTTCCGGTCCTCACCGCTGGGCCCGCGCCGCGCCCGCCCAGCCTCGCCGATTGGGGCCTCACGTTGAAGGTCGGGCCCAAGCCGCTGCGCACCTGGACCTGGGCGGAATTCAACGCTCTGCCGCAGACCGAGATCGTGGTGGACATCCATTGCGTGACCACCTGGTCCAAGTTCGACACCCGCTGGCGCGGCGTGACCGTGGACGCCTTGCTGGCTGCCGCGGGCGTGCAGCCGCCCACGCCCTGGATCCTGGCGCACTCGCTGGACGGCTACAGCACCAATGTGCCGCTGGCCGACCTGGCGGGCGGGCGTGCCTTGGTGGCGACGCACTTCGACGACAAGCCCCTGGCGCACGAACATGGTGGGCCGGCCCGCCTGCTGGTGCCGCACCTGTACTTCTGGAAGTCGGCCAAGTGGGTGAATGCACTGCAGTTCACCAAGGCCGACGAGGCGGGTTTCTGGGAGCTGCGCGGCTATCACATGCGCGGCGACCCGTTCAAGGAAGAGCGCTATGGCTGATGCGGGCGATGAAGCTTCGCATCGCCTGAGTTGGCAGCCCGCCCGCATCGAAGCGCTCGAACCCCTGAGTCCCACCATCCGCCGCGTGGTGCTGCGCCCGCAGCGCTGGTGGCGCCCGCTGGCTGGGCAGCACCTGGACGTGCGGCTCACCGCCGAAGACGGCTACCAGGCGCAGCGCAGCTATTCGTTGCTCTCGCCCCCCGAGCGCGATGGCGTGTACGAGCTCGGCGTCGAGCGCCTGGCCGAAGGCGAGGTCTCGCCGTGGTTCCACGACGCCGCCCAGGTGGGCGAGTCGCTCGAGATCCTCGGCCCGGTCGGCGGACACTTCGTCTGGCGCGTGCAGGACGGGCGCCCCACGCTGCTGATCGGTGGCGGCTCGGGCGTCGTGCCGCTGCTGGCGATGGCCGCGCACCGCGTGCAGTCGCGCGGCGCCGCGCCCATGGTGCTCGTGGTGGCCGCGCGTACCATGGCCGACGTGTTGCTGTGGCCTGAGTTGCAGCGCTGGGAAGCCCACAACAGCGGCTTCCAGAGCCGCCTGGCCCTGTCGCGCGAGTCGGTGGTCGAGCGGGCCCAGGACCATGCCGGTCGAATCCGCGAGGTCGATCTGGCCGCCGCCTTGCAACACCTGGGCGACAGTTCCACGCAGTCGGCGTCGGTCTACGTCTGCGGCAGCAATGCCTTCGTCGAGAGCGCGATCACCATGCTGCGCGCCTTGCAGGTGCCCGACCAGGCGATCCGCACCGAACGCTTTGGCGGCTGAGCCCGTCGTTTTCCGGAGTTTTCCCAGATGTCGATCCTTTCCCGGGAGCAGATCCTCGCCCAGCGCTATCGCAGCGTGCGCCAGCGCACCGAGCGGCTGTGCGCGCCGCTGTCCATCGAGGACCATGTGCCCCAGCCGACCCCCGAGGTGAGCCCACCCAAGTGGCATCTTGGACACACCGCCTGGTTCGTCGAACACTTCGTGTTGCTGCCCCATCGCCCGGGTTACGCGGTCTTCGATGCGCACCATGACTTCCTGTTCAACAGCTACTACGAGTCGGTGGGTGTGCGGGTGGCGCGCACGCAGCGCGGGCATCTGAGCCGCCCGACGGTGGCCGAAGTGCTGGCCTACCGGGCGCATGTGGATGCGGCCATGGGCGAGTTGCTGTCTCAGCCGCTGGAGCCCGAGGTGGCCGATCTGGTGGAGCTGGGCCTGCAGCACGAGCAGCAGCACCAGGAGTTGCTGGTCACGGACATCAAGTTCATCCTCGGTGTCAATGCACGGCCCGCGCTGTATGACCCACAGGGCCGCAGTGCACTCGACCTGACGGCCGAGCACGACGGCACCTGCCCACCGTTGGATGAGTGGATCGACGTAGCCGGCGGCACGATCGAAGTCGGCCACACCGGCCGCGGCTTTGCTTTCGACAACGAGTCGCCGCGCCACACCGTGCTGGTGGGCGCCACGCAGTTGCGCCTGGCGCTGGTCACCAACCAGGAATACCTGGACTTCATGGCCGACGGCGGCTACGAGCGCCACGAGCTGTGGCATGCCGAAGGTTGGGACTGGGTGCGCACGCTGAGCCACAAGGCACCCCTGTACTGGCACCCCGACGGCAGCGGCCGCTGGCAGCACTTCACGCTCGGTGGTGTGCAGCCGCTGGAGAGGAGCACGGCGCCGGTCAGCCATGTCAGCTACTACGAAGCCTTTGCCTTCTGCCAGTGGGCCGGCTGGCGGCTGCCGACAGAGTTCGAATGGGAGGCAGGCGCTGCGCACCTGGCCTGGGGCCGCCGCTGGGAATGGACGCAAAGCGCCTACCAGCCCTACCCGGGGTTTCGCCGCAGTGCGGGTGCCGTCGGTGAATACAACGGCAAGTTCATGGTCGACCAGCAGGTGCTGCGTGGAGCCTCGTTCGCCACGCCACCGGGTCATGCGCGCCTGACCTATCGCAACTTCCTCAAGACGCCGCAGCGCTGGCAGTTCACCGGCATCCGACCGGCACGCGACGTGCGGGATCAGGGCCACGAATGACCGACGAACAAACCTTGGCGCAGCATGTGCTGCAGGGGCTGAGCGCGCCGCAAAAGGCGCTGTCCTCGGCCTGGTTCTATGACGACGCGGGTTCGCGCATCTTCCAGCGCATCATGGCCCTGCCCGGGTACTACCTCACCCGCGTCGAGCACGACCTGCTGCGCCAGCGCGCCGACGAGCTGGCACAGCGGATCGGCGCGGACCATCATCCGCTCGAGCTGATCGAGCTGGGCAGCGGCGACGGCGAGAAGACCCTGACCCTGTGCCGGGCGCTTCACGACCAAGGCGTGGACTTCATCTACCGGCCGATGGACGTGTCGACGCATGCGCTGGCCGAACTCGCCCAGCGCTTCGAGCGACACCTTCCCCGGACTGCGTTCGAGCCCATGTTGGCCGACTACTTCGAGCATTGGCCCACCACCTCGCCGAATCGACGCCAGGTGGCCATGCTGCTGGGCAGCAACCTGGGCAACCTGGAAGAGGGCAGTGCCGTGGCCTTGCTGCAGCGCATCCGCGAGCGCCTGCGTGGGAGCGATGTCCTGCTGCTCGGTCTGGACCTGATGAAGGACCCGCACGTCATCCAGGCCGCCTACGACGATCCCCAGGGCGTCACCGCACAGTTCAACCTGAACCTGCTGCGCAGGCTCAACCGCGAGCTGGGCATGAACTTCGACCTGGAGGCCTTCACTCACTTCGCCAGCTACTGCCCGCTGCAAGGCGTTGCACGCAGCTTCCTGGTCAGCAGCGTGCAGCAAGTGGTCGCCTCCAAAGTGCTGGACCGCGAGTTCGAATTCGCGGCCGGTGAGACGCTCTACACCGAGCAGTCGCAGAAGTACTCGCCGCGGAGCATCGAGCGGCTGGCGCGACTCAGCGGTTTCGACAGTACCCAGCTGCTCACCGACGAGCGCCGCGGGTATGCGCTGGCGGTCTGGCGTTGTCCTGCCGATCCGCAATGAAGCCTTCACAAGCCTGGCGCTACCGCGAGCCGGCCGGCGTCATCGACTTCGACCTGTATTCGATTGATCCAAGGAGCACACCTCCATGACCGACAAGACCCATCTGAAGACCACCATGCTGGCGCTGCGCGCGGAACAGCTTCGCTTTGCCGAACAGTCCTATGCCCGGTACCTGGCCGGTGCGGCAGGCCGCGGCGACGAGGGCGGCGAGGCCGGCGCCTCGTCTCAAGCGCACAACAGCGCTGTGCTGGCGCAGTCGTTCGAGTGCCCGATCCACACCCACGAGCACGCGCTGGCCACGCTTGGCCGCATCGACTTCGGGCCGAAGGACGAAGTGACCGAAGGCGCCGCGGTCAACATCGGTGGCCGCTGGTTCGTCATCGGCGTGGCGACCGATGCCTTCGAGTGCGACGGCCGCACGTTCATGGGCATCTCGGCGGAAGCGCCCATCTACCAGGCGATTGCCGGCGCCGGCGCCGGTGACCAGATCGAGTTTCGCGGCCGAACGCTGTCGGTCGACGAAGTGCTGTGATGGTCGAGCAGCGCGCGGCGGGTGCGCTCGGACTGCGCGGGCTGACCACCCGCTTTGCAGCCGGCGGCCGTGTCGAAGCCATCGTGCTCAGGCCGCAGCGGCGCGCGCAAGCCGTCTTCGTCGACGAGGTGCGGGCCGAGCCTGGCCGAGGCCTGATCGGCGACCACCGCGGGCAGCGGCTGGCTGAAACCGAGGCCCAACGCCACCGCGAGCTCACGCTGATCCAGCACGAACACCTGCCGCTGATCGGCGCCTGGACCTTGCAGCAGGCCGTCGACGCGCGGCGGCTGCGGCGCAACCTGGTGATCTCCGGCCTGAATCTGGCTGCCATGCATTCGCCGTTTGCCGACCAGGTGCTGGTGTGGCGCGTGGGGCCGGAAGTCTGCATCGAGGTCACCGGATCCTGCCCGCCGTGCTCACGCATGGAGACCGAGCTGGGTCTGGGTGGATACAACGCGCTGCGCGGCCACGGTGGGTTGACCGCGCGCGTGACCACAGGCGGATTGATCCGGGTCGGTGCTGTCGTCGAGCTCGAACGGGTGGAGGCCGCGCGAGACAGTCACCAGACGTAGGAAGGGCCGCAGGTCTTGCCTGCGGCCTGACGGGGCAGCGGGATGCCCCTTCCCTGCGATGGCCTGCTGGCCTGAGGGACGGGCCGTACCCCTGGTCGGCTGCTTGCTCCGCGCTGCCGGTCGAGATCGCGCGATCCGGCCCACCCCAGGCCATGCGGCAGGCGATGCAAGGGCTGGATCGGCCCGAGCCATCGGCAGCCTGGTCGGTGCTGATCGACCCGTCCGCACGCGACCCGGCCCAGAAACCGGCGTCGCAGCCGGCATCGGCAGCGAATCCGCTTGCCGACCCAAGCAGCGCGGGCGCCAGCGTGCCGGCAGCAACGAAGTTCACGCGCGCGCCGGGGTTCATGGCTTTGCCACGCCGGCCGGCAGACACCGCCTGCGGATATGCGAACGAGACGGCGCGGCAGACGCTGCAGGCTGGCTTCATGCTCCGGTGCGCGCCCGGCGTGGGCAGCCCGGCCGGCGAGCGCTGCTTGGGCGGCTCTCACTGGGTCGCCGCGAAGCCGGCAGCGTCGGCGGCGCCTACACTTCCGAGGCCATGAAGCCGAAAACGCTGGACCCGAAGAATCCAACGGTGGCCCCCCGTGGCAGCCCGCTGCGCGTGATGATCGTCGACGACAGCTACCTCATCCGCGAGGGCCTTACGCAGTTGCTCGCACTCGCGCCGCAACTGGCGGTGGTCGGGCGCTTCGACGAGGCCCAGGCCATGCTGGAGCGGGTCGCGAACGATCCACCCGATGTCGTGGTGCTCGACATCCGCCTGCCGCCGAGCTTCACCGACGAGGGTCTTCGTGCGGCCGAAGTCCTGCGAGCCAGGCATCCCGACGTCGGTGTCGTCGTGCTCAGCCAGCACGGCAGCGCACACTCGGCGGCGCGCGTGCTGGCCGGCGGCTCCCTCGGGCGCGGCTACCTGCTGAAGGACCGCATCCACGACCTGGACCATCTGGTCTCGACGATCGAAGGGGTGGCCGCCGGCGAGTGCCGCATCGATCCGCAACTGGTGGACGGTCTGCTGGTTCACCGGGCCCGTCCGCGTGCGCCGCTCGAGGCGCTCACGCCCCGCCAGCGCGAGATCCTCGCCGTCGTGGCGGCAGGTCGCAGCAACCTGGCCATCGCGCGCCACTTCGGCGTCACGCAGCGAGCGGTCGAGAAACACGTCAACGAGATCTTCGGCCGTCTGGGCATCGCCAACGATGAATCGATCAGCCGCCGCGTGCACGCGACGCTGCTGTTCCTGGCCGAAGACGACGCACCATGACCGTCTTGCGCGTCGCCTGGTCGCCCCTGTGGTTGCCCGGCATCGCGTTGGCGACGGCGACTTTGCTTTTCGCCACCGAGGTGCCGAGCCCGGCGCGCTGGATCAATGCGGGGCTGGCTGCGGTCGGCGTGCTGCTGACCTGGATGGTGGCGATCGCCGTTCGCACGCGCTACCCGCAGCGTCCGATGGCCACGCTGCTGTTCATGCTGACCGCGCTGCTGGCGATCCACCCGGCGTTGGGCGGATCGTCCAACCCCTATCTGTTCACGCTGGCCCGCGTGGCGCGCATGGCCAGCGAGCTGATGCTGGTCTGGGTGATGCTGGCCTTCCCGAGCGGCCGCCTCGGCACGCGCCTGGACCGCGGACTGCTGGGGGTGATGGCGGCCTGCGTGCTGCTGCTGTGGTTGCCGATCAACTTCTTCACGCCGCTGATCCCCATCGGCGGACCGGTGCTGGCCTGCGATGGCGAGTGCCCCCGCAACGTGCTCTTCGTGAGCGACCGGCCTGAACTCGCCAGCGCGCTCGTCGTCGCGTTCCGGGCTGCGGCCGTGCTGCTGCTGCTGGGCGCGGTGGCGCGGCTCGTGCAGCGGCTGCGACTGGCATCGCCGCTGATGCGGCGCATGCTGGCTCCGGTGCTCATCGTCTTCGTGCTGCGCATGCTGAGCCTCGCCATCGTTGTGGCCACCGTGCGCCTTTCCTGGCTGCCGGTGTTGCTGACGGCTGCCGTGCCGGCCGCGATTGGCTGGGGCCTGCTGGCCGGGCGACTGTGGATCGCGCGCACGCTGCAGGAACTGGTCAGCGGGCTGCGCAGCACGCCGTCGCGCGAGACCTTGCAGCCGTTGACGGCCCGCGCGCTCGGCGACCCCACGCTGCAGGTCGGCTACTGGCGCCCCGAAACGTCATGCTGGGTCGATGGCCATGGGCGCGAGCTGCGCCTGCCGGAAGCCGGCAATACCCGGCGCGCGACGCAGATGATCACCGGCCAGCGTGGCGAAGCGGCGGCCGTCCTCATCCACGACGCCGCGCTCCTCGAGGTACCGTCGCTGGTGGAGTCGGTCGCGGCCAGCATGCGCGTGGCGCTGACCAGCCACCAGTTCGAGGCCGCCCTGCGCTCGACCCGCCGGGAGGCCGCCCAGGCAGCGGCAACCGAGCGTGAACGCCTGGAACGCGACCTGCATGACGGAGCGCAACAACGGCTGCTGGCGCTGCGCATGAAGCTCACGGTCGTCCAGCGTCTGCTCGATTCCGATCCGACACGTGGCGCTCAACTCCTGAGCGAAACCGGCCCCGACATCGATGCCGCCCTGCATGAGCTGCGCGAACTGGCGCATGGCATCGCGCCGGGGCTGCTGCTGCAGGAGGGGCTGGCTCCGGCGCTTGCGCAACTGGCCCATCGGTCGTCGCGCCCGGTGATCGTGAACATCGAGCCGGTCCAACGGCTGGACGGCGCCGTCGAGCAGGCGGTCTACTACTGTTGCGCCGAGGCCCTGCAGAACGCGGCCAAGCACGCTGGAGACCGCGCACGGATCGAATTGACGCTGAGGGTCCACGGCCAGGAGCTGGTTTTCAGCGTCAGCGATGACGGTCCCGGACTTGGGCAGGACCCGGCGGCCGGCGGCCACGGCCTCTTCAACATGCGCAGGCGCATGGCCGATGTAGGTGGAAGCCTGGTCATCGAGAGTCGACGCGGCGGCGGGGTGTTGGTCGAGGGCGCCGTGTCGCTCGGTTCATCCACGCGTGAATCACCCGGGTGATGGCCGGACTTCCCGCGTCGCGGGCAATGCGATGACCTGTGCGTCGACGTTTGCATCAACCTGTCGCGCCTTGAGCGCGCGCGTTCAAGACGTTCGGCCTGCGTCGTCGGCGCTGATGCTGTTAGGCACACGATGAGACCTTGCGCAAGCCGGGCCAAGCTTTCCGATCAAATCAATGGAGTTTCCGGTTAGCCGACCGTCGTGAGCGACGCTTGATGGCCGAGTCCGGCTGCCCGCCTACGCGCTCGACACCGGACATTCAGCAGCGTTCGTACCGGCCCAAGTCAACTCGGCGGCAGGTCCCGAACGAAGTTCTTCTTGATCTTGTACTCGACCCGCAATTGGTGGAGCCAAGCGGCGCGCAGGGCGGGTTCGAGAAGGCTCGCAATCTCCTCGACCAACTCGAGCTCGCGCCGATACGGGCTTTTCGAGCCGCGCATCTCGCTCTCCAGGACCCGCTTCAGCAACTCGACCCGCTGTGCCTCGTGGTCCTGGTCTAACTTCCGGGCCATGTAGGCCAGAACCCCGTCGCGGCAGTACGCCGGCGGCTGCACCAGCACCAGCGCTTCTTCCCAACAGCCCTCCGAGCACAACACCTCGGCTCTGAGTGAAACATCCCTCTGCCCTGCGCCCGGCCCGTTGACCCGGCCGAGAAACGGCAGCCTTGTTGATCCCTGCTTCATCGCCGCTTCCTCGCGTGCCTGAAGCACCGCCTGCAGTTCGTCGCGCAAGGCCGCAACGTCTCGCCCGGCCGCCGCGCCGGCCTGAAGCGCCTGGAGGTACCGCTCGACACTCGGGCTGTCGTCGAAGCGGCGCCTTCGCAACGCCAGCACCTCCTCGACCCAGCCGTCCCGCTCGTAGCACCGCAGCAGGTCCTCCTGCAGCCGCGAGTCCTCGGGGAAGGCCTTGCACCCCAGTTCCGTATTGGCGAACGCTTCGCGCAGGCGCCCGTGCCGTTCGAGGTACTCCGTCACCTGGTGATAGCCCGCCGCCTCGGACAGGTCCCCACGCATCACCGCCAGGGCGCCGTCGACGTCGCCCATGGCATCCAACTGCGCCAGATGCATGCGTTCGAGTGTCCACAGCCGCACGTTGCGTTCGGTGTCGCGCTCGGTCGGGGGCGGTCGTTGCCGGCGGGCCCCGGCTTGGGTCATCAACTCGTCGTGCTCGGCCTTGGCGGCGGCCGTGGCGTCCTTGGCCTGGCGCCAGCGTTCGGCCAGCGCTTTGCGGTAGCGGGTGAGGGCGGGCTGGCCCATTGCCGCCTCCGCCGCTGCGGTGTCGAAGCACCCGAAAGGATCGTCCAGCAGCAGTTGCAGGTAGGTGTCACCGAACGCGGCCGGCTGGGGGCCGGCGCGCTGGAGCGCGGCCACCCACTCGGCGCCGATCGCTTGGATCAGGCCGCCGATGTTGCCGTCGGAGTCGTCCGCCTGCATCAGCACGGCCCAGCCGCGGCGCATGGCTTGCAGGCACAGCACCACGGCGCCGGCCGGGTCCTGCGCGCGGGCCTGGGCCAGCAAGGGCAGCACCGCTTCGGCGCGGTGCACGTAGGCGTGGCTTTCGCGCCAGGAGACGAAGCCTTGGCCAGGCGACAGGATCTCGGTGACCAGCGCTTTCAGCGCCTTCGGGTCGGCCGTTCCGTCGCTGGTCTCGCTGAGCTTGCGCCACTGCTGCAACTCGCGCGCGATCTCGTGATCGCGATCGGCCAGGTCGAGCAGCCGGCCGGCCAGCACCGCGGCGCCCTGGGCTTGCAGGAATTCTTGCAGGGCCTGGCGGCGGTCCTGAACCGTCCTCGCCCGCTTGGCGCCGGCCTGCACGGTCATGCGCGCCTCGTCGTCGACCGCCGGCGCCTCGCCGCTCAGCCGTTCGCGCCAGACCAGCGCCAGGGCTACCTGGTGCTTGCAGAACCAGCCGTCCTGGGCGTTCGCGCAGTCGCAGGCGCCTTCCACCTCGCCTTCGTGGATCCACACCTCGGTCTCATAGGTGTCGCTGCCGGCGACCTGGGCGTAGATGGCCGGTGTATCGCCGGGTTCCTCGGACAGCACTTGCACGGCGCCGGAGGTGGCGTAGGTCTTGCCGCGCTGGAAGATCGCAGCGCTGCTGGCGCGACACAGCGCGCTGTCGCTCAATGCCGCGATCAAGGCCGGGGTTTCGTGATGTGGGGTGGGCGGTTCGGTGTTGCTCATGCTGCGCCCATCGTAGGGGGTTGACGGACGCCCGGTACCAACTCGCGGGCGCGCGCGTTTGAGAGCCGTCGATGCGCGCGACGTTTCGCATGCCCGCGGGCAGATGGAGTGGTCCGGCGCCAGCGAAGGGGTTGATGAGCCGGAATGACACGAGAGCATGAATCGTCGGAATGTCCCGACGCCCATGAAGGAGCGCCGTCATGGCCCCTCCCAGCGCACAACGCGTTCTCGTCGAGCAAGGCGGCTCGATCGCGGCGCCGACTCTCCTGGGGCAAGGCCCCGCCCGCATCCCCACAGGCGGCAAGATCCGCGCCGGAATCAAAGTGCTCACGCGCAAGGCGGCCGAGCAGCCCAAGGCACGGGCGATCTACGACCAGGGGGTGGCCTCGGGCCAATCCTTCGAGCAGATCGAGCGCGCGATCGCCGAAGCCTTGCCCGACCTGAAGACGCCACTCGTGCCACGCAACGTCCAGTGGTTCACGGTGCGGGCACAGGACTTCCCCAACCCGGAAGTCGCCATGCAGATTCTCGAAGCCCATGGCGAGGACCAGGGCGAGGGCCGTCGCCTCTACCGATTCCCGGTGGTGTTTCCGACGGACCACTGGCAGACGGTGATGCCCCACGAACTCGCAGCCTGGGGAACGCACGAGAAGCACTTCTGGTCGCAGTACTCGGCCGACGGCAGGGTCCGCCACTGCATGACCCATGCACCGGTGCCCGTCGACGACACGGGTCGCCGCACCATCCGCCTCTTCGGCGGGCGCAAGACCGTGCTTCGCGACGCCAACGGTGGCGTCTGCGAGCCGGAGTCCTGCCCCGAGTACCAGCAGCGCCAGTGCAACCTGAGCGGCCGCTTCCTGTTCTTCATCCCCGGCGTCCGCTCGATCAGCGCCTTCGAGCTGCACACCAACAGCTTCTACGCGATGAACGCGGCGATCCGGAAATTCGAGACCGTGGGCTTCCTGCGCGGCGGGCGCATCTCGGGCTTCCTGGACCGGCAGCGCACGCCGTTCTACCTGACCAAGACGCTGATGGAGGTGGCCCACATCGACGAGCACGGGCGTGCCGTGCGCGTGCCGCAGTGGATCATCGACCTGGAGGCGCCGGTGGACGTGACCACCTTGCTCCGCGAAAACGAGGACATCGAAGCGACGCTCGTGCAGGCGAACCTGGCGAGCCAGATCCTGGAGAGCGATCGAAGGGTGTCCCGCGCAGAGTCGGTGACGGCCGTCGCGCTCGAAGCACCGAGCCCGGCCGTGGTGATGCCTGCGTCCGTCGAGGCACCACTGCGCGCAGGACACCCGACCCTCGAGCAACTGATGGCCCGCGTGCAGTCAGGCGGGATCGCCCCGGACCTGTACCAGACCTATGCCGATCGCCGATGGGGCGCGGGCTGGAAGATCAATCCTCATGGACGAGCCCGGGCCTGGAACGAGCTCGAGCGCTACCGCAACGATCCGCAGGGCTACCTCGACAAGATCGAGAGCGAACTGCAGGCAGCGTCGTGAAGGTGGCCGACATGATCCGCGTTGCGCACTTCTCTGACCTGCACTACGGCACCCGGACGCTGGTCGAAGCCGACCGCTGCTTCGGCGCTGCGATCGACCGGGCCATTGCGCTGCGGGTGGAGGCCGCCGTCATTTCCGGCGACGCCACCGATCACCCCTTGGACCTGCATGCTCCAGCGGCGGTGCGGTTGATCGCCCAGGTTCGACGGCTGGCCGATCACTGTCCGGTGCTGCTGCTCCAGGGCACGTATTCGCACGAACCTCCGGGCACGCTGGCGGTCTTCCGCTTGCTGGGTGGGCGGCATCCGGTGCACGTCGCCGACCGCATTGGGCAGGTGGCGCTGACGGTGCGCGCTGAGTGGATCGATTCGAAGGGCTGGCGCTTCGATGCGTTACCGCCGGATGCCTGCGCGCTGTTCAGCTGCGTGCCGACGGTCAACAAGGCGGCGGTGGCTGCGGTGGTCGGTCCGGCGGATGCCGCGCAGGCGGTGGGAGAGCACCTGGCGGACGTGTTGGGCGGCTACGCGCCGATTCATCGCGCCGCCCGGGCGCAGGGCCTGCCCACCATCGGCGTGTCGCACGGCACGGTGTTCGGCTGCATCAGCGAACACGGTGTGCCGATGGCGGGCTTCGACCACGAGTTCACCACGGGTGCGCTGTTCGGGGCCGAGGCCCAGGCTTTCATGCTCGGGCACATCCACAGGCATCAGTCGTGGGTGGTTGACGGCGCGGCGGGGCAGCGGTGCATCGCCTACCCGGGTTCCATCGGCCGGTTTCACTACGGCGAGGAAGGGGACAAGGGCTTCCTGCTCTGGGAGGTCGGCCCCGACGGGGCGCGCTGCGCGTTGGAGCCCACGCCGGCACGGCGCACGCTGGACATCGTGTTCGAGGGCAAGCCCGACCTCGACGTGCTGCGATCGGTGGTCGAGGAGCAGCAGGTCGGCGGAGCGTTCGTCCGGGTGCGATGGGTGGTCGCCGATGAAGACCGGCACGAGGTCGATCGGGCGGCGATCCTCCGCCTGCTGGCGGGAGCGGCAGAGGCGAAGCTGGAGGGGAGGATCGTGCCCGTCGCACGCAGTCGGGCGCAGGGCATCTCGCGCATGGCGAGCCTGGACGACAAGGTGCGGGCCTGGGCGGCGGCGACCGGCGTGAACCCGACGCCCTTGCTGGCGTGCCTGGCGAAGTCGATCGACGCTGCTCCGCAAGACATCGTCGAACAGGCGCTCCGGTTCGACGAGGCGTCGGCGGAGTCGGACCTTGACGACGAACGAAGCGAGGACAGACTGGTCGTTCATTCCGTTGGAGCAGAAGGATGCAACCACTCTCACTGACGCTGAAGGGCTTCCGGGGCATCCGCGACGGCCTCGGGCGCGATTCCTTGACCCTGGACCTCGAACGGCTGGCCGACGGTGCCGAGCTGGTCGTCATCGCCGGTGCTAACGGTCGCGGCAAAACCACCGTGATGGACAACATGCATCCCTTATGTTGAGTTCGCGGTGTCAACAAGAGATCAAGTTACCGAAGTTACCGAGCTATTCATTGCTTCTGCAAGGTGGCAATCAACGGACACGACACGGTGCCACGGCTTGTGCAGCAGTCGCGCACGAGGGAGGCCAGTGCTGACTCGATGCGCCGCAGATCCTTCAGTTTCTTGCGCACGTCCGCCAGCTTGACCTCGGCAAGTTGGCGCGCTTCATCGCAATGCGTGCCGTCGTCCAACTGCAGCAGGCCTGCCACTTCGTCGAGGCTGAAGCCCAAGCGCTGTGCGGCCTTCACGAACTTCACGCGGGCGACGTCCTCGGCCTCATAGCGCCGGATGCTGCCATAGGGCCGGTCGGGCTCGGGCAGCAGGGCCCGGCGCTGGTAGAAGCGAACCGTCTCCACGTTGACCCCGGCCGCCTTGGCGACGGCCCCGATGGTCAGGCCGTTCTGTTCTCGTTCCATTCCGCTTGACTCCGTACATGAGTACGGAAATAAGCTTACGCCATCGTCTCCAGACTGGCCGAGGAAAAGCGAATGACCGAAACACAAGAAGGGCGCGGTGCCCTCTTCGCCGGAGGACTTGCCGCGATCCTGGCATCCACCTGCTGCCTAGGCCCGCTGGTGCTAGTGGCCTTGGGCTTCAGCGGCGCCTGGATCGGCAATCTGACGGTGCTGGAGCCCTATCGCCCGATCTTCATCGGCGCCGCGCTCGTTGCGATGTTCTTCGCTTGGCGACGCATCTATCGGCCGGCACAGGCCTGCAAGCCCGGCGAGGTCTGCGCCATCCCGCAAGTCCGGTCCACCTACAAGGCCATCTTCTGGATCGTCGGCGCGCTGGTGCTGATCGCGCTCGCCTTCCCCTATGTCCTTCCGCTGTTCTACTGACCAGGAGTTCTCCATGAAGCAGCTGTTCCTGACCACCATGCTCGCGATCGGCGTCGCCGCTGCGCAGGCGGCACCTCAAACCGTCACGCTCGACGTGCCCGGCATGACCTGCGCGGCCTGTCCGATCACCGTGAAGAAGGCGATCTCGAAGGTCGAGGGCGTGAACAAGGTCGACGTGAGCTACGAGAAGCGCCAGGCCGTCGTGACCTTCGACGATGCCAAGGCCACCGTGCAGAAGTTGACCCAGGCGACCGAGAACGCGGGCTACCCATCCACCGTCAAGCGCTGAACCGTTGCAGCGAAAGAGGGAACGCGCCATGAACGTCGTGACGCGCATTTCCGACAAGGCTGGCTCGCTGGGCAGCATCGTCTCGGCAATGGGCTGTGGCGCCTGCTTCCCGGCCCTGGCCAGCCTCGGCGCCGCGCTCGGGCTCGGCTTCCTGAGCCAGTTCGAGGCCTTGTTCGTCACCGTGCTGCTGCCGCTGTTCGCGGGGCTGGCGCTGCTGGCGAACGCGCTGGGCTGGTTCAGCCATCGCCAGTGGCACCGCACCGTGCTCGGCATGATCGGACCTGTCATCGTGCTGATCGCCAGCTTCACGGTGGCCGAGAAGCTTCTCTACGTCGGCCTCGCGGCGATGGTCGGCGTTTCGATCTGGGACTTCGTCTCGCCGGCGAATCGGCGTTGCGGTCCAGCCGGCTGCGAAATTCCGGCCAAACACGCCTGAAGCCTTTGCACCAGCTTCTGTTGAAAGCGACCTTATGACCGAACTCGTGATCAGCGGCATGACCTGCGACTCGTGTGCGACGCATGTCCGTCAAGCCCTGGAGAAGGTCCCCGGCGTGCGCTCCGCGCAGGTTTCTTATCCCAAGGGAACGGCGAAGCTCACGCTTGCCCCAGAAACACCCGTGGCGGCCCTCATGTCGGCCGTGGCCGCGGCCGGCTATCGAGCCCGGGTTCCCGACTCTGCGTCCCAGCAGCCGCGCAACGGCCTGCTCGACAAGGCGCGCAGTTGGCTCGGCGGGGGCCAAAAGGCGCTCGGCGGCGGCGAAGCGATACACATCGCCGTCATCGGCAGCGGCGGTGCCGCGATGGCGGCGGCGCTGAAGGCGGCTGAGCGCGGTGCTCGCGTGACCCTCATCGAGCGCGGCACGATCGGCGGCACCTGCGTCAACGTTGGCTGCGTGCCATCGAAGATTATGATCCGCGCGGCACACGTGGCCCACATGCGGCGCGAGAGTCCCTTCGACGCCGGCATCGCCGCGAGTACGCCCGCGATCGACCGCAGCCGGCTGCTCGCGCAGCAGCAGGCCCGCGTCGACGAACTGCGGCGCGCGAAGTACGAGGGCATTCTGGAAAGCACGCCGGCGATCACCGTGTTGCGCGGCGAGGCGCGCTTCAAGGACGGCCGCCGTCTCGTCGTGAAACTTAGCGATGGCGGCGAACGCGAACTGGCGTTCGACCGCTGCCTGATCGCCACCGGCGCGCACCCTTCGATCCCGCCGATCGCCGGCCTGAAGGACACGCCGTTCTGGACGTCCACCGAAGCACTGGCCAGCGACGCCATCCCGCCCCGTCTTGCGGTTGTCGGCTCGTCGGTGGTGGCGCTGGAGCTCGCGCAGGCCTTTGCGCGGCTGGGCAGCAAGGTGACGGTGCTGGCGCGCCATACGCTGTTCTTTCGCGAGGACGCCGCGATCGGCGACGCCGTCACGGCGGCATTTCGTGCCGAGGGCATCGAGGTGCTCGAGCACACCCAGGCCAGCCAGGTTCGCCACGCCGATGGCGAATTCGTGCTCGCAACCGATCGCGGCGAACTGCGATCCGACCGGGTGCTCGTCGCCACCGGCCGCACGCCCAACACGCATGGCCTCGCGCTCGATGCGGCGGGCGTGGCCGTCGACGCGCAGGGCGCCATCGTCATCGACGCGGCGATGCGCACCAGTGCTGCGAACATCTACGCCGCCGGCGACTGCACCGACCAGCCGCAGTTCGTCTATGTGGCCGCTGCGGCCGGCACGCGCGCCGCGCTCAACATGATGGGCGGCGACGCTGCGCTCGACCTGAGTGCGATGCCGGCGGTGGTCTTCACGGATCCGCAGGTGGCCACCGTGGGAATGACAGAAACCGAAGCGCATGCGAAGGGCATCGAGACCGACAGCCGCACGCTGAGCCTGGAGAACGTGCCGCGCGCGCTCGCGAACTTCGACACCCGGGGCTTCATCAAGCTGGTGGCCGAGGCCGGCAGCGGGCGGTTGCTGGGCGTGCAGGCCGTCGCGCCCGAGGCCGGCGAGTTGATCCAGAGCGCCGCGCTCGCGCTGCGGGCGCGCATGACGGTGCACGACCTGGCCGATCAGCTGTTCCCGTACCTGACGATGGTGGAAGGGCTCAAGCTGTGCGCGCAGACCTTCACCAGGGACGTCAAGCAGCTCTCGTGCTGTGCCGGCTGAAGCGCCTGCCATGAGTGCCGACTACTCCGTCGCGCAGGCGGCCGCCCGGGCGGGCGCCACGGTGCACCAGTTGCGCACCTACGTGGCGTGCGGGCTGGTCAAACCCTGCGCCAGAACCGCCACGGGACACCACCGATTTAACGATGATTGCGTGGCGCGACTGCGGCTGATCGTCGCCGCCACTGGCGCAGGCCTGCGCATCGCCGAGATCGGCAGCCTGATCCGGGCACTCGATTGCGGCGACCGTGGCGCCGTGGCACTGGCTCGTCGCACGCTGGCAGCTGTCATCGACGAGCGGCAGGCCGCTTTGATGAGCCTGGCGGGAGTGCTCTCGAGCACCTGTGGCCAGGTGGCTGCGAAGGCCGCCCTGTGACGCGTCCGCGCGACGCGACCCAGGATGAAACCGCCCGGGCTCCAGCCACCTCGCAGGGCGCTGGTTCTCTGCGGTGGCGGGGCCCGCGGCGCGATGGAGGTTGGCTTCTATCGGGCGATAACGGAACTGGGCCTCTCGTTCGAGATCGTCGTCGGCAGTTCGGTGGGTGCCCTGAACGGGGCATGCATCGCCGCCGGCATGCCGCCGGATGAACTGGCTCGGTGGTGGCAGCGCGTGGGCCGCGCCGATGTCGTCGGATGGCATATTGGCAGGCGCTCTGGCGTGGCGGCGGGCCGCTGAGCCTCGACCCTCTGCGGCGACTGCTGCGCAAGACCTTGCCGGTGCTGGTCTTCGAAGACCTGAAGACTCCGCTGGTGGTGACAACCACGGATCTGCTGACCGGCACACCGGTGTACTGGCACGGCGCCGGAGACTTGCTCGAGCCCGTCGTCGCGAGCATGAGCCTGCCGGGTGTGTTCCCGCCAGTGACCATCGACGGGCGGCAGCTGGTTGATGGTGCGGTGGCCAGCAACGTACCGTTCGCGTCGGCGCTGGAGCGTGGCGCGCGGCGCGCGGGAGATGCTGATGATCCTGTGCACCTGTTGCCCGGCTGCACGACGGCCGCTGCGCTCACCGCTGGGGATCCTGCTGCGCAGCTTCTGGATCGCACTGGAGACGAAGTACGGCTGCGACCTGCAGCACCACCGGCGACAGGGCGTGGCCGTGCGGGTGGTCGAACCCCGCCTGGACATCGAGGTCGGGCTGCTCGACTTCGGACACGCCGATGCGTTGATGGATGCCGCCTACGAGCAAACCCTCGCGGCGTTCGAAAAGTCGGGTGACGAAGCGCGGTCCGCTGCGTGGCTGCAGGCCGAAACGACCCCATGGCGAGTCAGTTGACTTCGAGTCACCAGACGGCGCGTCAGCGCCTCGGCGCCTACCTGCTCGCAGCGCTGGCCGTTGTGAGCTGCCCTTGCCACTTGCCGATCTGGATCGCGGTGTTCTCCGGCACCTCTGCCGGCGCGGTCCTCGGCGAACACTGGGGACTTGCGGCCGTGGCACTGACCGGCCTGTTCGTTGCGTCCGCGGCCGGCGCGATGCGGATGTTCGGCCGCAAGGGGTGATCGTTGTGTGGGTGGCTGAACGGAAGGCTGTTCGTCGCCGCGGTGGCCTTGATGTGGAGACTGCCCGTGAGAGCCTGAGGCATCTGCTTCCTCGGGGCTCTCCATGCAACCTCTCGCACTCACGCTCAAGGGATTCCGCGGCATTCGTGACGGCCTGGGCCGCGAGGAGATCACGCTGGACCTCGAGCGTCTGACCCAGGACGCGCAACTGATCGCCATCGTCGGGGCGAACGGTAGCGGCAAGTCGACGATCATGGATTGCCTCGTGCCCTACATCGGACTGCCGAGCCGAGCCGGGCTGGCGGGGGCGGGCGGCTTCTCCTACTACGATCATGTGTACCTGCCCGAAAGCGTGAAGGACCTGACCTGGGCGCATGAGGGCCGCTGCTACCGATCGCAGATCGTCATCCGCCTCTGTGGTCGCCGCCGCACCGAGGCCTATCTGCACACGCTCGACGACGCCGGTGGCTGGCAGCCGGTGCGGCTCGACGACGGCATGGTGTCCGACGGCCGGGTCGAGACCTATACCCGCTGCGTCGAGGCCATCTGCGGGAGCGCCGAGACGTTCTTCACCTCCGTGTTCGCGGCGCAGGGCAAGCGCCAGCTCAGCACCTATCGCAACGCCGAGATCAAGTCGCTGCTGGCCGACCTGCTCGGGCAGGAAGAGATCCAGGCCCTGGGTCAGAAGGCCGCGGAAACGGTGCGCCTGTTGAAGGCGGGGCTGGCGACCATCCGCCAGGAGCTGATCGGGCTCGACGCTGAGGGGGTGCGCCTGGAGGCGACACGCCGGCAGCTTGACGGAGCGGGCGAGCGCGTGTCGGCGGCCGAGCGTGCCAAGACGGCGGCACACGCCGCATTGGAGGCAGCGCAGGCGTGGCATGCGCGCGTGGCGGTCGAGCGAGAGCAGGTGCGGGCGACCGAGGCTCGCCGCGCACAGCTCGCGGCCGAACGCCAGTCCACCCTCGACACAACCGCGCAGGCTCGCCGTGCTCTTCAGTCCCGGGATCAAGCCGAGCGGCAACGGCTGGAGCGGCTTGACCAGCGGATCGCCGGACGGCTGCAGCAGGAACGCTCGCGGCGTCAGGCCCTGACCCTGTCCCGCCAGCGTTGCCAGGCAGTGCTTGCCGAGGCCGGCGAGGTACAGCGTGCGGAGAGGCGCCTGCCGCTGGCGCAGCGCGTGCAGGCGCTGCGCAGCGCGCTGACCGAAGCCTGTCGCGAGCAGACCCACGAGCTGACGCGCTGCCGAGGGGCGGTGCGGCTTGCCGAACAGCGCGTGGCAGGCATCGAGCAAGAGGCGGGACGGGCCGCGCTGAAAGCCGAGGAACTCGCGCGCCGGTTCGGCTTGACCGGCGAGGTGCCCTGCGTCGGCACGGATCTGCAGGGCCGTTGCAAGCTGCTGGGTGACGCGCGCGAGGCGCTGGCGCTGATCCCGAACGCCCAGGCCCAGCTGGCCCGGCTGGCCGGCGAGAAGGCCGAGGCGCGGCAGGAACTCCTCGCCGCGCGTCAGCGCTGCGAAGCGCTTGCCGGCGCACCGCAGAATCTGGCACGGGCCGAACGTCGCGAAGCCGTCGCGCGCGAGCGGGTGAGTCGCCTGGCCGTGATGTGCTCGAAGGCGCCGGCGTGCGCACAGGCACAGATGACATTGGTCGAGATCGAACAGGAGTTGCAGGCGCTGGGGCCCGGGGTGGCCGCCGATGCGGCTGGCGAAACCGCCGACGAGCGCGCCGAGCGCCAGCAGATCGCCGCGGCACGCCAGGCGGTCGAGGAGCAACTGGAACAACAGGCGAGGCTGGCCACGGCAGCGCTGGCGCGCCTGGATCACGCGCTCGCGTCGCTGCCGTCCGCCTTCGACGAGCGACAGGTGACGCAGGCCTCTCAAGCGCTGGGTGCGGCTCGGGAAGCCTTGAGCGCCGCCGAGCAATCGATGCTGACGGCGGTACGCGAAGCGCAGACGATCGAAGAGGTGTCCAAACAAGTGGCCGCTCTGGCCGAGCGCTGCGAGCGCGTTCGCGCGCGCAGCGCCCGCGTCGAGGACGAGCTGGGTAACTGGAACCTCTTCGCGCGCTGCATGAGCAACGACGGCCTGATCGCACTGGCGATCGACGATGCGGGGCCCGCGCTCTCGGCGTTGGCGAACGACCTGCTGCTGGCCTGCTACGGACCGCGCTTCACGGTGTCGATCCACACCTTGCTGGAGACCGCCAAGGGCGATCAGAAGGAGGGCTTCGACATCGTCGTGCACGACGGCGACACCGGCGAAAGCAAGAGCGTCAGCCTGATGAGCGGGGGCGAGCGCACGTTCGTGGAGTCATGCCTGACCCGCGCGATCGCGTTGTACCTGGCGCGAAACACCGGCCGCCGCTACACGACGCTGTTCACCGACGAGGCGGACGGCGCGCTGGACTCCCAGCGCAAGCGCATGTTCATGGCGATGAAGCGCGAAGTGCTGCGCCTGGGCGGCTACGAGCGCGAGTTCTTCGTCTCGCAGACGCCGGAGCTGACGGCGATGGCCGATGCCGTGATCGACCTCGACGCGCTGAAGGCGCAAGGATGAAAGCGCAAGGGTCCGTGTCCGCGCCGTAGCGGCCGCGGCCCCAAGCCGGCAGCGCCGGCGACGATCATTGCGGCTCGGCTCGTGGCCTGTGCGGATCGGCCGGGGCATGGAGACCGATTCCCCACAGGTATGCCTGATCGAGGATGTGCTCGCACGCAGGCTTGCTCTTCGCGAGCTGCTCCAGGGCGCACAGCAGGTGATCCGCAACGCCGCGGTGCTCACTCGCGACGGCCAGACTGTAGAGCCGCAAAAGCCCTCGCGCGAGGCGACGGCCGGATCCAAGGTCGCTGTTCATTGCGGACCTCCAAGCGGGGCACCACCACCCCGAGTGCTGGCAGCGTAGAGCTTGCCCCTGTGTCAAAGTCAACCCCCGGCCGCAGCTCCTCCCGGGGAGCGCGACTGCGGCGGAGGTTCAGCGCTGCAGCGAAACCACTTGGGGCTTGTGGGCGCGGCGCACTTCGGCCAACTCCCGGTCCCGCCGTTCGAGCTGGAGCCGCGTCTCCTGCCAGGCTGCGAAGTAGTGGTCGACCAGTGCCGCGAGCTTGGTGAGCTGCTCGCGCAAGGCGGCATTGTCGCGGCGCAGGCGTGCAGCGCGCCCGGCGTTGTCGGGGTGCCGAAGGTGCTTCTGATGGGCCGCGTGCAACGCCTGCACGACATCGGGGTGGTAGCGGTACAGCGCGTTGCGCGAGATGCCGGCCAGATCGCACAGGGCGGTGGCGGTCAGTGCCGGCGGCGATGCGCTGTCGCCTCGCTGTCGAACCATCGTCGTCAGCGCCTCGCGCAGGCGCTGGGCCGATGCGGTCTTGGTGGCGCCGCGCGCCTGCTTGGTCATGATCGCTCCTTCGCATCGCTGTCGATCGTGCGGATCAGCGACCTTGCCTCATCGAGTCGTGTGCGGACGAGACGCAGGGTCTGCCGCGGCAGGGCGGGCTCGTCCAGCAACCGCTCGCAGCGGTGGACTTGCTCGACCCAATAGGGTCGATGCCGCTGCGACACCGCGAAGTTCTTGCAGCGCGCGCAGGTCGACGGCTCGCGGCGAGCGGGGTTCGGGCCGGCCGCGTTGCCGAGGCAGGCGCTGTGCTCCTCACGATAGACGCAGAAGCCCCAGTCGCAGATGCCGAGCACGAGTCCCGCGTCCACCAGCAGGCGCGCGTAGCTTGCGAGGTCTTCCTTCATGCGCTTGCCCCGAAAGCGCGGGCGATTGGCCACGATCTCCTCGCCGGCGCGGCCGCCCAGGCCGGGTGCCGCCAGCATGTGTTCCCAGGCGTTGATCGACTGCTGCAGGATCTCGGCGTCGATCTCCTGGTTGAGCCGATAGTCGGAGCCGGCGTAGCCATGGTCGGTCTCGGCCCGCTCGCGATGACCGAGCTGCTGCGCCAACGCGAACAGGCAGGTCCTGTCGCGCAGCGCCGCGAACCTGGCGAAGGTCTTGCGGCCCTGGTGCGTAGAGAGCCTCCATGGCCGATCCTCGTGTGCGAGGCCCAGCCAGGCGGCAAAGCGCTGCAGTTGGATGTTGATCCGTGCGATCGAAGGGATCTCGAGCAGTTCGGGGCGCACCTCGTGCCACTCGGTCGCGCCGTTGCCGTGCCAGCGACGCAGCCACAGCTCGTCGCGTCCGGCGACGGCGCGGTGCCCGGCAGACAACGCTTCGAGCACGGCCACCGCCTGAACCGCGGCAGGAGGCGCGACCCATTCATGCGCGCGCCCGTGGTAGCCCGATTGGCGCTTGAAGATCGCTCCGACAATCACGGTGACGGGCTCGCCTGCGCCGTCGGCGCAGCGACGCTGCACGCAGCCGGCCTTCAGATGCAGGATCTCACTGACGCGCGGGCCAACCAGGTAGGAGATGACGGCAAAGCACGAGGCGTAGAGCAAGTCGGTGCGCAGAACGAGTTCGCGGACAGATCGCACCGGGGATTGCGCATCGGCGAAGCCGGCACTGGCACTTTGAAGCGCACGTGTCGCGCGTCCGGTGTGCGCATGGCCCGCACCGCGACCGCCGGCCGCCGCCTGCCGATACGTCTGCCAGGCGCGCAGGACGACGGGTGCGTCGCGCGTGACGATGTCGATGGCCGACTGTACGAGCTTCACCGCGACGGTGTCCGGCGTGTAGGGCCAGGGGTGTCGCATCCCCTCGTGATAGCCGGCGGCCCGGCGCTGATCTTGTCCAGCGAAGGGGTCGAAGGACAGGCTGTCGTCGAGTTCGCCGCCAAAGCGATGAAAGTACGCAAACAGGTACAGGTGGCGCAGCACGGTTCCCGGCGCGCGCGGTGAAGGGTGACCGGCCAGGGGGCGGGTGCGCAGCCACTGCTGAAACTGCAGTAATGCCGGCGGGTCAAGTTGGGCGAAGCGGCTGAAGCCCTCGCCGTCCATCCACTGCAGCAGGCAGCGCAAGGTGAAGAAGTACTGCGCCACCGTGCTCGGTCGCAGCGGTAGTCCGGTGAACATCGAGTGTGCTCGGATGAGTGCGATCAGTTGTCGGCTGGTCTCTCGCAGCACGGCGTAGCGCTCGTCGGTGAACCGCTGGCCGTCCTGCAGCTCGAAGTCCCAGCGCAGGCGCACAGGATGCCGTTCTTCCAACGCGTTCGCCGGCGCCAGTACCCAGACGTCGTCTTCCCACTTCGATTCAAGAAGGAACCATGTTCGATCGTCGGCGTGTTCGGCCGCAGGGTCGACGGGACGTTCGCTGGCTTGGTGCTGCAAAGCAGACATGGCAGCGCCCTCATCGCAGCTCGGGCAGCGGCGGGAGCTGCGGCAGCAGCGACTCGGCCGAAGCGATCTCGCGTGCGGCGAAGCGCGGCAGGATGTCTTCCTCGAGGATGCGCAGCTGAGGCGCGTAGAAGGCCTGCCAGCGCGCCGGATGCAGCGTCGCCGCCGCGGCGCGAAGGTGGTCATGTGCCTGGAGCAGCCGGGCCATGGTCAGCGGTTCCGGCGTGATCACGGCGTTCGGGCAGGTGAAGCAACCCATGAAGTTGGTACAGAGCTCGCCACCGCGGGTGCCCGGCGCGGCGCCGGCCAGCGGATCCTTGCAGTCGAAGCCGAACATCGACACCAGCTCGCCCGGCGGTAGCACGCTCGCCGCCGCCGCGGCTGCCTGCGGAGGCGGTGCGGTCGGCGAAGGAGTGAGGTGCTCGAGAAAGGCAGCCTGCAATGCGGCGATGCGCACGTGGTTGTGCCTTCGCACGACCGGCGCCTCGACGTAGCGAACGGTCGTCGCGATGTTGGCGTGGTTGGCCACCGCCCGCGTTCGAAGCAGATCGCCGCTGGCGCGGTAGAAGCTGCACAGGACGCTCGGCCGGATGCTCGCCAACGCGAACGCCGCCAGGCGGTGGCGGTCGCAGAATTGGGCGAGCAGGTGATGGACGGTGATGGTCGACATCGCGTTCACGGTGCGCAGCCCCTTGAAGATGAAGAGGCGGTCGCGCTGCGCCGGCGGCGCCAGCGGCCGCAGCCGCTCGTTCCAGGCGAGGATGTCCCTCACCAGTGCCGGCGGCTCGAACGCCGCGTCGCGTCCGAAGGTCCGCCGCTGCTGGCGCCCGGCGCGGGCCTTGAACCACACCAGCGCCTGGCGGTTCTCCAGTAGGGGAACGTCCTGCAGGCAGTCGCGCCCGAGTTCGGCGATGGGCTCGGGGTTGCCGGCCGCGTGGGTCAGGATGGCCAAGTAGTATGGCAGCAGCGAGACGGCACGCGGGTACAGGTACGGCTCGATCTGCTTGGCGCCGCCCCAGCGACGCACGGCGATCTGCAATTGATGGTTGCCGTGCTGTTCCAAGTCGAGCCTGCTGGGCATGATGCCGCCGAAGCGACGATCGACCTCGGCCAGAAGCCAACCCAAGGAGCCGGCCTTGCCGCCGTCGACGGCGCGCTGCGCAGCGGCCGATGCCCGCATCTCCCGCATGGCAGCGATGTCCGCTTCGCAGGCACGCAGGATGGCGCGAAGCTCGCGTGCTGTCAGCGTCGCGCGTGGGGGCGTGTCGCGACCCCGCCCGGGGAAGGGCGCGAAGGGATGGTCAATGCGGTCGACCAAATCGGGACGGCAGCGTTCGAGCCAGCGCAGCAGCTGGCGCAAGGCACCGTAGGTGTTGGCACGCGTGGAGACGGCCCAGGGCGTGCCGTCCGCGCGTCGTTGCGCGTTGAGCCATTCGATGTAGCGCACGAGCATGCATCGGTCCAGGTCCGCGAGCGACCTGACGGCTCCAGACTCGGCCGCGAAGCGGTTGAAGATGAGCACCGATTCCCAGCATGACTTGATGCCGCGCGGCGACCGAGCTCCGCAATGGCACCAGAACGCCTGCGCCAGCGCAAGCCGCACGTCCTCCGGCAGGGACAGCGACGAGAAGTCGATGACCGTCCGGCGAACCAGGCGAGGAGCGTCAAAGCGAGCGGGCTGCGCGTCGCGCACCGACGCTGCCACGGGCTCTTGCGACAGCGCCCGACGGATGCTCTGGCGCGGCGACTTCATGACGGCCCTTCCTCTGACAGCAGCGTCTCAAGCACGTCCTTGAGGACGCACGGATCGACAGCGACGGCGCGAAGGTAGCGGTCGGTCGTCTCGATGTGCTCGTGGCCGAGCAGCACCTTCACCACGATCAACGGGTTGATCTTGGCACCTCGGCCGGCCAGGTGTTCGAGTCTCGCGAGCAGCATGCAAGCGAAGGTGGCTCGCAGCAGGTGCGTGGTGGCCTTGAATCCGCAGGCCACACCCGCCTGGCTCACGGCTCGTTGATAGGCGTTCTTGCCCGCGGGTGCACCGCGGGCGTTGACGAACAGGGCATTGTGCTCGGCGATCCGCCCCTTGCGTCGGGCGCGTGCCAGCCAGGCGAAGCGATGGCCGCTGACGTAGCCGTCGGTCTCGTCGAGCAGGCTGGCCGGCGCGATCACGTGGCCGGCCTTGCGGCCCTTGCGAACGACCTCGATCGCGTGATGCAGCGTGGCTGACGCAGGGCGGTGGCCTATGTCGCTGACGCCGAGGCGCAGCAGTTCGCTGATGCGTAGGCCCGTATACAGCTGCCAGCGGGCCATCAGGTCGTAGGGCGGTGCGAGCTCCGCGAGGAGTTCGCGCGCCTGCTCGGAGATCAACGGCCGCGGCAGCTCCTCGTACTGCCGAAGGACGAAGAGGCTGCGTTCATGGGTCGGAGCGTGACTGGCCCGCGTAGGCCGGTGATGCCGTGCGAGCCGGAAGTCGCGCGTCTTGTCCGCCAGCGGCGAGGCGTTTAACCATTGCGTCCGAACTGCCCACTCGTAGAACCGGAGTACGCCACGAACGCGATGATTGATGGTCGTCGTCCGGTACGGGCGGCCGGTGTGGGGGCTCGGCTGCGCCATCATGCGGTTCCGATAGGCCACGAGGTCGACGGCGTTGGCGCTCTCCCACGGGATGTCGTTCTGCTCTAGCGTCTCGAACCAGTCGTAGAGGATCTCGGCGTAGGTCCTCAGAGTGTCGTCGGTATGGGCGCGTTGGACCGAGTGTTCATGCAGGAAGGCGACTGCCGGTTCGATCAACTGCCAGTGCCTAGTGAACAGAAGCGGAAATCCGGCGGGGCGAGGTTCGCGCACGGCGACATCGGTCGCCCGCTCGGCAGCGGTGCGCGTTCGCTCGGTCACCTCATCGGGGGTCGGCAGCGAGGCCTTGCGGATGATCTGCACCATGGGGCGCGCCCTTGCGATTCAGAAGCTTGACGGCTTCCACGAAGGTCACATCCAGGAGGTGAATCGCCAAGTCGATGGCGCCGCCTCCGCCATGCCTCGCACGCGTGTCGTACCACTTGGGACCCGTGGTCACGATCTCGAAATCGCCGCGGCGAGTGCACAGGTGCCAGCGCTGGCTCTGGTCGTCCTTGACCGGCAGAAACGTCGGGTCAGCCTTGACGTGGGTGGCCAGCAGCGCGAGCGCGTCGCAGGCCGGCATTTGGCGAAGCCTTGTCAACGTCGAGGCACTGAACGAACTGCGTAGTCGGCGCGCGACCATCTCCGCAACCTCCCGTGGCGTTGCTCAAAAAAAAAAGGCGCGGGACGCGGCGGGGCTACTCGCCTCTGAGAGAGGCCCGGGCTACCCGGGCGTGAGATCACTGTAGGCCGGTTGGCCGCTCAGTCCAAGGGCGTTGACACTCGCGAATGCAACCTAACATCCGTACCTGACGATGCCGTCACGAGCAGCCGTCGCAGGCCCCGGCGGCTTCTCGTACTACGACCATGTCTGCCTGCCGGAGAGCGAGAAGGACCTGACCTGGGCTCACGCTGGCCGCAGCTACCGGTCGCAGGTTGTCGTCCGCACCAACGGCCGGCGCAAGACCGAGGCGTTCCTGTTCGCGCTCGACCAGGAAGGTTCGTGGAAGCCGGTCGTGCTGGACGACGGCACCGTGTCAGACGGCAAGGTGGACACCTACACCCGCTGTGTCGAGGCCATCTGCGGCAGTGCCGACACGTTCTTCACCTCCGTGTTCTCGGCGCAAGGCAAGCGGCAGCTGAGCGCCTACCGCAACGGCGAGATCAAGACCCTGCTGGCCGACCTGCTGGGGCAGGAAGCGATACGGACGCAGGGACTGCGGGCGGCAGAGACAGCGCGCTTGTTCAAGGCCAGCCTCGGCGCCATGCGACAGGAGTCGGCCGGCGTGGACGAAGAGGCGCTCCGCATTGCGAACGAGCGGGGCCGACTGCAGGGAGCCGGGGAACGCGTGGCCCGGCGCCTCTCTGAGCGACAGGCGGCGCAGGCAACCCTTGAAGTCGTGCGACAGCAGCAGGCGCAACTGCTGGCCGAGCAGGACCAGTCGCGAAGCACCGAAGCGCGCCGCTCGCAGTTGCAGGGCGAGTGTGTTGCCGCCAACCAGTCCAGCGTCCAGGCCATCGAGGCGCTGAAGGCGCAGGACCGGGGCGAGCAGCAGCGGCTGGATCGCCTGCAGCAGCGCGTCGCGCACCGCACTTCGCAGGAACGCAGCCGCTGGAGCGCGCTGCAGGATCGCCGATGCAAGTATCTCGACGCCCTGAAGCAGGCGGCGGCCGTGCGGCGTGCCGAGAGGCGCCTGCCGCTGGCCGAGATCGTCCTCGCGGCACGGGCCGCAAGGGTGACCACCTGGCGCCGGCAGGTTCAGTGCCTGACCGAGTGCCAGGGCGCCGTTCGCACGGCCGAACAGAAGCTCGCGGCGACCCTGCGCGAGGCGGGGCAGGCAGCGATCAGGGCGGACGACCTGGCGCGTCGCTTCGGTCTGACGAATGCCGTGCCCTGCGCCGGAACCGACCTGCAGGGGCAATGCCAACTGCTGGGTGATGCGCGCGAGGCCAGTACCTTGATCCCGAGCGCCCAGGCCGCGATGGCCCGCCTGGCGCGCGAGAAGGCATCGATCGACGCGGAACTGGCGACGCTGCGGTCGCAACGGGAGGCGCTGTCCGGCGCGCCAATGACCCTGTCACGGGTCGAAGTCAAATGTGAACGCGCTCGCGCACGGGCCACACGGCTCGCGCAATGGTCCGCCAAGTCCACCGAGATTGCACAGGCGCGTGCAGCCCTGACCGAGATCGACCAGGAACTGGCTGTGGCTGCATCGCCCGGTGCAGCCGATGGGCAACCCGTGGAGACGACCGAGGAACACGCGGAGCGCCACCAGATCGGCGCCACGCGGCAGCAGATCGCCAACCAGATCGAGCAGCAGTCGCACCAACTTCGCGCCACGCTGGACCGACTGCATGCGGCGCTGGGCACCATGCCCGCTGCCTTTGATGTGCAGAGACTGACCGCAGCGAAGTCGGCCATGGACCAGGCGGCGCGCGCGGCGGTTGCAGCCGAAAGGACTCACCTGGACGCGGTGCGGGATGCCGAGGCGCTGGCGGGCTTGACGCTGCAGGCGGCGGCCGTGGCAACGCGACAGGCCCGGGCGGCGAGCCGTATCGCCCGTGTCGAGACCGACCTGAGCAACTGGAACCTGTTTGCCCGGTGCATGAGCAACGACGGGCTGATCGCGCTGGCCATCGACGACGCGGGGCCGGCCTTGTCGGGGTTGGCCAACGACCTGCTGCTGGCCTGCTACGGCACCCGCTTCACGGTCTCCATCCTGACATTGGTGGAGACCGGCAAGGGCGACCAGAAGGAGGGCTTCGACATCGTCGTGCACGACGGCGAGTCCGGCGAGAGCAAGAGCGTCGGCCTGATGAGCGGCGGCGAGAGGGTCTTCGTCAACGAGTGCCTGATCCGGGCGGTGGCGCTGTACCTCGCGCAGCACACCGGGCGGCAGTACGACACGCTGTTTTCCGACGAGGCCGATGGACCGCTCGATCCCGAGCGCAAGCGCATGTTCATGGCGATGAAGCGGGAGGTGCTGAAGCTCGGTGGTTATGCCCGCGAGTTCTTCGTGTCGCAGACGCCGGAGTTGACGGCCATGGCCGACGCCGTGATCGACCTGGAGGTATTTGCTGCTGCGCGCGACAGCGTCGTGGCCGCGTGAGTTGCGGCCACGAAAAATCGCGGCGAGGGAGGAACGGAGCAGGGCGTCGGCCTTGTCGGCGCGACGCCCCGCGGTGCAGGATCACTGTTCCGGGAACGGCTGATCAATGGGTCGGCAAGTTCTCCGGCGGCTGGTCGGCGCCGCGGTGACTCATGGCCCAGGCTGCGCGACTTCGAACACGGGCAGGCCATCGACCACGGCCGCCTCGCGGTCGAACATCAGCCAGGCGACGCCGGCCTGCTCCGCGGCCTCGAAGATTGCGGCCAGATCCGGCTCCGTAGGAATGCGGTACCTCGGGGTGCCGACGTAGACGAAGCCGCCGGCATCGGTCGGGTAGGCATTGACCGACAGATCGTCATCGGCCAGTCTCCTTCGGGTGGCTGACGTCAGATGGTTGATCGACAGGGCGGCCAACAACTCGGCCTGCTGGCGCAGGCCCGCGATGGATGGTGTTTCCATGGTGGACTCCTCCAGGAGTGGAAGGTGACTCGGACGCCTGGCGCGCGCGCTTGCGTTGACGGTTCATGCGGCCAAACGTCATGCCGCAGTCGCGGCAACGGAACCAGTGCAGGTGGCCCAGCGCGCCCAGCGGCACGCCGTGGCCAGCACAAAGGGGGCAGGGCGGTGGGGTTCTCGCCGACATGGCGGCCCTTTCTGTGGATGGAAGGGGCCAGCCGCCCCGACGGGGCTGACTGGCCCCTCGGGGTTGAACACGGCACGTAGGGTGGACCTCGTGCATGACCTCAGATCAGTCCCCGTTCGGCGAAGCTGACGACCTGGTCACCGGCGACAACGAAGTGGTCGATGATGCGCACGTCCACCAGGCTCAGCGTGGACTTCAGCGTCTGAGTCAGGAACTCATCCGCACGGCTGGGTTCGGCTTGGCCGCTGGGGTGGTTGTGGGCCACCGCCAGTGCTGCCGCGTTGCGCGCCAGCGCACCTTTCACCAGTTCCCTGGGGTACACCGAGGTCTGGGTCAGCGTGCCGCGGAACAGCTCCTGGGGCTCGATCAGACGGTGGTTCGCGTCCAGGTACAGCACGAGGAAGACCTCGTGTTCCAGGCCTGCGCAGTACAGCCGAAGCCAGTCGCGCAAGATCTGCGGGGAAGTCATCACGGGGCCTTTGTGCATCTGCTCGCGAAGGTCGCGCAGCAGCAACTCGCGGGCCACGCTGAGCCGACGGGCCAGCAGGGACTCCGGTGACGGGGGTGCCGACAAGTCGGCATCGCTGACACGCAGCGCTCCGGCCGCGAAGGTCGGTAGCAGCGGGGCCAGCATCTCGCTGACCAGGTCCTCACGGGACAGGGCAGTCACATTCATGGCGTTCTCCTCTCTAAGGGAAAGAAGGCGGGAACGCCACTCCCGCTGGGGACGAGGTCCCCGCGCGGGAAGAAAGTGCAGACGGGTGTGTCGGCACGGTTGCAAAGGCAGGTATCGACTGCGACGCCGGCATGTTCGCCGGACAGCACTCCAAGAGTGAGTACAACAAAGCCTGATAAGTCTGACCCAACAGGCGGCAAGATTCAAGCGGGCGAGCAGGGAGCCTCGCTCAACCGGTGGCAATCAGGCCGGCTTCGAGGTGGTGCCCAGCTGTCGGGAAGCGGGCGCTGTGGTCGTGTTGCCAATCTCCGACGTCGTCGTCGCGTTTTGGCGCGTCTGGCCGGCGCCCATGGCACTGCAGCGTCACTCCAGGATCACTGCAGAAATTTCGATCGCACGACCTCCGATCGTTGCGCCAGCTCGCCGATTTCCAGCCAAGATGACCGGCAGTGCACTCAACCGACCGACCATGATCCGCCTGGGCTCACAGATCCGCCTCTCCCGACGGGAGGTCGAGCGCTTCTTGAAGATCACCGACATCGAGCCGGTGGGCGTCCGCACGATTGACGACCTGGAGGCCTACATCGCGCGCTGCAAGGCGCACTACTGGGGCGTGTCGAAGGAGACCCGCTTCCTGCACTGGCTCATCGACCGAGAAGCCGCCCAGTGTCGTCAGGCGGCGTAGTACCGGTGCTGCTTCGAACAACGTGCCCGCGGGCACGTTGTTCTGCAAGCTGTCTCAGGCCGCCGCGGCTGACGCTTTCGGGACTGCTGACGCGTCGGTCGTCGTCGTGACGGCCACCGTCGAATTGCCTTGGTGTTCGAAGGAGGCTTGCGCCGCTGCGAACTCGGCGTCCTTACCCAGTCGGCGGACCTGCTGAAGCGCAGGCTCCTTCCTGGTGTCAGGCAGGCACTCCACGGCGATGTCGCCGCCATGGCGCAACCGCGTACGCAGCCCGAGCATCGGCTGCACGAGAAGTGCATGGCCCAGTCCACGAACGAACTGGCCGATCCGCTTGTTGCGCGCCTGCCGGGCCTTGTGCACCCGCAGGGATTCCTTGCAGCAGAGGTACAGCGCCAGGTGCGTGCGTTTCATGTCGACGTCGGCCTCGAGTTGGGCCATGACCTCGGCGGCGATAGCCGGGTCGCGGCCGACACGCTTGTAGAAGCCGACCCAGGCGCGCTCTTCTTCGAACTCGATGCCGCAGCGCCTTGCGCGAGGGCGGGGTTTCTCAGGGGACATGGTGGTTCTCCAGTGGTGAGCAAAGGGAAACCCTGTCCCCGAACGGGGAGACGGTGGACTCCCCGGGGGTTGCTTGGATGACGGGCCGAAGGTCTGGCGCTAAGCTGCGCCGGCGCCCTTGACGAGTGCCCACACGATGTTTCGCGCAGGTCACACCCTACGGTTCACGCCCGACGAAATCGAGGGGTTCCGAAAACTCGGACTCGACTTCGACGGGGCGCGAACACAGGACGATGTCGAACAGGTGCTGACCCGCTGGGCTGACACACTGAACGACGAACGCCCAGATCTGCTGGACAGGATTGCAGCGGAACTGGCCAAGACCAAAGGTGTCCACTTGCCCGCGCGACTAACGCGGGTGCGCTGACCTGGCCTTGTGCCTGTTGCCTTCGGCAATGCTGATCCAGCGGTCGGCGATCCGGTCCAGATAGACCAGGTCGTCGAGCTCGATCTCGCCCGCCGCTCGAAGACGGGCAATCACTTCCTTGACCAGGGACGGGTCGTCCTTGGCCAGCTCGATCACGGTGGCCGCAACGCGTCTGCGGTAGAGGCTGACCACCATGGTCAGCATCCCGCGATGCGTTGCTCACGTGCCATGCCGGACCGCCCGAGGGCGCAGGGCAATGGCTTCAACAGCGCCGGAACGACGGGTGCGCGCAGAGTGGACATCCGGGCAAGCCCGGAGCCACCCAGCAAAACACCGACGGGGCGCGAGTCTCGGTTCGCAGGGACTGCGAGCATGGGGTTCTCCTTCGGTTGGAAGGGGAACGCCCATCCCTGGCGGGGAACATGGGGTTCCCCGTTTGGGATGCTCCACCGCGAACGGCAGAGCGGCTCAGTGGCGCGCCGGGTGGCGCGCACAGGAAGAAGGCCCACGGCCCTTGCGGACGGGGCCTTCGCTCGACGCCGATGTCAGCCCGCGCGCGAGGCGATGGCATCCACGGCATGCAGGTCGCCGCTCGACCCGAGCGTCGAGCGGTGGGGCACACAGATCAGCCTGACGGCTGAACGGAACACTCGGCCATGGGCATGGCCGGACCCGACCGAGGCCGGGGATCCACAAGGCAGGTAACGACTGCGACGCCAGCGAAGCTGGACTTCAGGGCGAGCAGGCCCGCCGATGAAGGCTGCGCAGACGCGATGTCCGCAAAGAGCACTGCAAGTGTTGAGCGAACACCGTGATGCTTCAACGAGCCGAAGCAAAGCGCGTTGCGAAGCTCGGCGCAAGGCCCGTCAATTCTGGTGGCTTGGCGGTGGCGAACGGATGGCGGCCGCGTAGAGCCGTTCCGTCGGGCGAGTGCATGGGTTCCTTGCGCGTGTACGACTGGCGAAGGCGTGCTCCGCCCCTACAGCGGCACCGGCTCGCAGCAGCTAAAACGATGAGGCCTCGCTCCCGACAGAACCGCGAAAACCAGCCGGGCGCGTCAGCGAGCCCCTGCGTCAGGAGATCGGACCACGCGACCTTCGCGAAACGTGACCTGTCGTCGGTGTCCAGCGCCGTCACGAAACGATCCAGGCGTGCGCCTTCGGCACCGCCGAACAGTCGGGAGGGACCCAGGTTGACCAGGGTCGCAGGACGGCCGTCGGAGAGAAGTCTGACGAGACACCAGTTCCGGGCCAGTTCATAGCAGCCCGAGCCTTTGACGTACTCGATCCGCCAGGCAAATGGCGCCGCCGAGGCATACCTGGGCCAACCTGCGTAGTCGACAGGCTTGAGGTCGTTGCCGCTCTGGTGCTTGACTTCGATGAACATGACGCCGTGCTCGCCGAAATCGACGATCACGTCAGGCTCGGAAAACGAAATTGGGTCTTCTCGGAGGCCGGCGCACAGCTCGCGCAAACGCCCTTGGATCTCCTTTCCGCGGGCACCGGCGTCGACAGGTGCGCCCCACAAGAGGAGGGTCGGTGTTGCCATCAAGGCGCTGTCGGTAATCAATCCGGCCTGCCGCAGGGAGCCCAGCAATTGACCGGAGCGCAGAAGGTGCATGAAGACCACCCAGGTCACGGCGTCTTCCGAGGTCGAAAAGCCAAAGCGTCGCCGCTTGGATTCGCGGTTGCGAATGTTGAGCGCCTGGGCCAGTGCCTCGCTCGCACCCTCGCGGCTCTCGACCGGGATGTTCCCGAGCGGGTCGCGGTGTATGAAAGTCACCGCACCCCTGTCGGAGGCGTTCGATGCACCAATGCCGCACGGCTCGCAGCGGCGTAGGCAATCATCGAACTGGGTCGCCACGGGAACCTTGCCTGCGGATTCGACGCCTGCGATCGGCAAGTGGCAACTCGGACAGATCAGCGATGGAAGTTGAGGCATGGATCTTTCACTTCTCCGATCTCATCGGCTTCACGGATCATCGCCGCGGTTGGCGTCAAGGGCGACCGGGACACCGACTCGCGGGGCGGCGAGGCGCCCGGCCTCGCGTTCTTCTGCGACCCCGAACATCCAGGTCGGGCTGAATCGCTTCAAACAAGGTAAAGCATCTCCATGGGCAGCCCGCGATCGTCGCAGGCGGGCGAACCTTGCACGCGCTGGATCGCGGCTGTTTTCGCTCGGGCAGTGACATAGCCGACCAGGGCGTCGAGCAAGTCGTCGGCCTGCACGTCCTTTCTGCGGTGCTCCCCAAGAAGTCGTTCCAGCAGCGCACGCGTCCGCGGCTCGTGCGCCGTCAGCACCGTGATGCGTTCGGCAACGCCGGCCTTGGCGCGCTTTGCGTGTGCCATGGGTCTCCGCGCGTTCAGACCGTAGAAGCACACCTCCGGATGCATCTCTCGAACCACCTTGCGAGCTGCCGACTGCGCGAGCAGCAGTGCGTCCACCTCGGCGACCTTGCGGCAGATTCCCCAAGCCTGTTCCGACAGACTCCGCTCGACCTCGGAGAGGTTGATTCGTCGGGCCTCTGCCACGCTGGCTGCCCTGCACGCCGCGCGACTTGGCGGCGGAAAGACGCTTGACGCGCGGGGAGCCCCGAGGAGCTTGCGCGCGAGCAGGTCGCACGGCCTGACCGGGCACTGCTTCGACGGTAGTCCGATGGGGATGTCGACCAGGATGCGCTCGGCATCCGGGTGCGCAGCAAGGACTTCGCTCATGGCACCGAAGAGTCGGTACTCGAGCCGACCCGCTTCCTCCGCGACCGCCACCCAGCCGAAGCGGCATCCATCCACGCCGACAAACCGTGCCATTCCGTTATCCCTTTTGCTCTCGACGTTCGGCGACCGACCTGGCCACTTCCGCGAACGCTACCAGCAGCACCTTGCTGGGCGGATCGATGTGCAGGTTCATCAGGGGCACCATCGAGAATCGGTGCTGCCTCCCGACCGCCGCAACCGGCGTGCGACTCGAGGTTCGACCGTCGGTGATCCCTTCGCCCGGGGCTTGAAAGCGCGACAACCAATGAGATTCTGAACGCGTGGACCGGTGCGACTGCCGTCCACGTCAACCGTTCAGGAGCCCTCATGAAATTCTCAAAAGCCGAGGTCGAGGCGATCATCGAAGCGTCGCCTCGCACCTTCGTTCCGTTCAACAAGCTGGTCCTCTCCGAGGATCACCAAGCGCGCAGCGGCGGCACAGTGCCGGCGCTGACCCTCGCCGAGCTCGCCGCGTCGATCAAGGACAGCGGCGTGCTGCAGAACCTCGTTGTCGTCCAGGGAGACCGGGGCCGCTACGAAGTCTGCGCCGGCGGTCGCCGACTGGCCGCGCTGGCGATGTTGGTCCGCAACGGCGGCATCGCCGACAACTATCCGGTTCCGGTGCTCATCGTGCCGGCCGACAAGGCGCTGATCGCCAGCCTGTCGGAGAACTGTTTTCACGTGCCGATGCATCCCGCCGACGAGTTCGCCGCCTTCGCCAAGCTGATCGGGCAGGGCAAGTCGGTGGAGGACGTGGCGGCAGCCTTCGGCGTGTCGTCGCTGGTGGTGAAGCGCCGCATGAAGTTGGCGGCCGTGTCGCCCAAGCTGATGGCGTTGTACCGGCAGGACGAAATCGGGCTGGACTGCCTGATGGTGCTGGCATCCGTGGATGACCACCAGCAGCAGGAACAGGCCTGGGCCGGATTGCCGACCTGGAACCAGCGTCCCGAGCATCTGCGGCAACTGCTGACCCAGGGCGAAATCGAGTCGGACCGCGATCCGGTGGCCAGGTACGTGACCCTCAAGGCCTACGAGAAGGCCGGTGGCGCGTTGCGTCGCGACCTCTTCAGCGACGACGACAAGAAGGCCTTCCTGCTGGACCCGGCGTTGCTGGAACGGCTGGCGATCGACAAGCTTCAGAAGCGCGCCAAGCAGGTCCTGGCCGAGGGTTGGAAGTGGGTCGACGTTCGCGTGCGCTACGCCTACGACGACTACGTGAAGCACGGCGAACTGCGCAAGACCCGCCGCGAGCCGACGGCCGACGAAGCCGCAGCGATCCAGGAACTCGACGCGCGCATCGCAGCGCTTCACGAGCAGATGGAGGCGCTGGCCGATGATGACGAGAACGACAAGGCCTATTTGGCCCTCGACACCGAGGCCGAAGCTCTTCAGGACCGCCGCAAGGACATCGACGTCGCGCTGAGCATCTGGCCGGCCGAGTGGATGGCCCAGGCCGGCTGTGTCGTCCATGTCGACTCCGACGGCACCGCCGCCGTGAAGCACGGTCTGATCCGGCCCGAGGATCGCAGCGAGGTGGCGCAGGCTGCGCGGCAGGCCAAGGGAGGTAGCGCGAGCGACTCGGTCGTCTCGCTGCCGACGCCGAACACTCGCCCGGTTCATTCGGAAAAGCTGCTGCGGCGTCTCACCGCTCATCGTGTGGCCGCCGTGCAGGCCGAACTCTTGGACCGGCCCGATGTGGCAGTCGCCGCGCTCACTGCTCATCTGACGCAGAAGGTCTTGCGCGACGCGCTGCCTGGCGCCTATCGGTCCGCCAACGTCCTGGCGATCAGCGCGACCGACAGCCTGCACGAGTTGCGATCGGCTGCCGAGGACTTCGAAGCCAGCGCCGCCGGCGCCCGGTTGCAGGCAGAGCGCAGCGCCTGGATCGAACGCCTTCCCAAGGAGCCCGATGAGGTGTTTCCGTGGCTGTTGGCCCAGGAGCAGGCGACGGTGTCGCAGCTGCTGACCTTCCTGGCCGCGGTCACGGTCAACGGCATCTACGGCACCGAGCCCGAGCGGCAGAGCAACGAGCCGCTGGCCCAGGCACTCGGTCTGGACATGAACCGGTGGTGGAAGGCTACGGGTGATTCCTACTTCAACCACGTGTCCAAGGCGCGCGTGCTCGACGTCGTTGCCGAAGCCGTCGACGCCAGTGCCGCCAGCCCGCTGGCCGCCCAGAAGAAGGACGCGGTCGTGGCAGGCGCGGAGCGTGCTCTGTCTGGCGCCCGTTGGTTGCCGGACTGCCTGCGAACGGCAAGCACCAGAGACTCGGACACCGGAGCGGCTCAAAGCAGGGCAAGCAACGACGAAGAAGCATCCGCGCTCGCGGCTTGAGGCCTGGGCCTACGCGGCAGGAGGCAGCGCGGGACATCCATCCGGCGTCGCCTTGCGCTGTCGGCCGCTCAGGCCTCCACGGGTGCCGGGTCATCGTTACCCGGCTTCGGGCTGGTTGGCGGATCGGACGGAGGTCCCCGCCGGCCGCTCGTCCGTCGGATTGCACCTAGGTAGGCCCCGGATGCGCGAAGGCGCGCATGACCGGCGAGCTGAGACACCGCCAGCCGGGCCGTCCGATCCAGCTCCGACGACACCGGACCACCGCCGCGCACGGGCGAGGGCACCCCGGTGATGCCTTCGTAGGCGTCGTTCAGGCGCTCGTGGCGCAGCCCGTGCCCCGTGGCGCCGCGCTCACGCAGCATGATGCCGAACTTCTCCAGTACGTAATCGAAGCGGCGCAGGTTGCGTTTGAGGTCGCGGTCCGGCGCGCCCATGTGGGAGTCTCGGCTGGCGACCACCTGCTGCGCCAGTTCGAGCGCCGCGTGCTGAACAGGCGTGGCCAGCGGCACCCAGCGCACCCGGCCGCCCTTGCCCTTGACCCACAGATACTGATCCGCCTGCTGTTGCTCCACCGCCAGCCCGGTTTCGGTGAACGGCTTGACATGCTCGAACGGTCGGCATTGCACGGATTCCTTTCGGCGCAGCCCGAAGGCCTGAATCAGCCGCAGCGACGCGCCGACGAGGGGGTCGTAGGCGAAGACCTGAGCCAGCACGTCGTCGGTGGCGATGCCCTGGGCCGACCAGCTCTTGTCGCGCCGGGCGTTCTCGTGGCGCTGGTACTCCTCCAGGCTCAGCCCGTAGTGCGCGGGCCCGCGCACGAAACCGGGCTTGCCCATCCACATCGCAAGACCCCGAAGGAAGCTCAGGTAGGTCTGGATGGTGGCCGGCGCCAAGTGCTCGTCATGCCACACCTGAACCATCGCATGGATGTGCTTCTGCCCGAGGTTGCGCGGGTCGGGCGCCATCTTGAACCCCGCCTTCAGGCTCAGGTCCCGGAAGAAGCGGCGCAGGAACTGCGCCCGCTCCTGGCGTGTCTTGTGAGATACCGTTTTCTCCAGTGACGTGTGCAAGGTGTTGAAGAGTTCGATGAGGACGTCCAGAACCTTCAGCGGCGGCGCTGTGCCGGGCTTGTAGCGAGCCAGGATCTCCTGGGTCGACAGGCCAGCCCAGCTCTGGCGGCGGGCAGGCTCGTGCTTGGTGTTGCGGCCGGGGCTGGACGGCAGCTGCACCCGGCGGCGAGACGAACGGTGGCGAATGCGATCGGACATGAGATCACTCCGTGGTTTGTGGCCCGCCGCCCGATCGGCCGGCCCGTGTTGTCGATGAACCTGGAATCGCTTCGAGCAACCGCCGGGACGGATTCCGTCGTCCCGGTCGGCACGTGGTCGAGATCGTCGGCACCGCGCGCGACCACCACTGCGCGGCACCCACCCGGTGGGTTCGTCGGCCGGCGCCTGCGCGCGAGCCAACTCGGTCGGTCTTAAAAGTGAAACGTGTTGATCCGACCCATCCGTGCATTTCTGCAACCATGGGGATTGGTGACGCCGGCCAGCCTCCGGTGCATGGCGTCGGCATCGGCGACGAGGTCAGGCCTCGCGCGTGACTGGTGGATCAGTTCTGGATTCGCATCGCCATCCACTCGCATGGGTCCACCCCTGACCGAAAGTCCAGGGCGGTGTCGAGTTCATGAGCGTGGGCGCGCGGGGAGCCTCATGGAGGCAAACACAACCGCGTGCTGCGTGGAACGCGTGCTCAAAGGAGGGCGGGAACGGTGCGCGGCATCGGGTGCCGGCCGGCTGTTCTGTCGTGCCTGGCGCGCTTCAGGGAGCGCCCAGCGGTCAACGCTGGCATGGCTGCAGGCAATGCACTACGAATGGGACCTCGGGGCCGCCGCCTCTCGGGCGACGGCTGCACCGGACCGAGTCCGGGGCTTGAAGGGCAGGTAACGACTGCGACGCCTTTGGCTCCGCAAGGAGCATGGCCAGGACGGCCATCGGGAAACCGTAGTTGACGCCGGTGGGGGCGGATCGGTCAAGGCGCCTGACGGACGCCTTCTCGCAAGCGCCGGCCGGCGGCGGCACTTGCAGGTGGCGTTTTCGGGTGTGCGAGTCTGGCGTGAGCCGCGTTTATTGTCCCGAGGCGCCGCAGAGCGAGGATCTATGCGGGGTTGACAAGGGAATCTGCCGCCTCTGGTCCGTAGGCGGGGTACTCGCATGGCTGGCGAGCGCGGGACCGGCGCGCGGCGCGATCCGACGTCAGGGGTTGACGTCGAGACTTTGGGTGCGAGCGTGGTGACACGCACGAAGTGCCCTCAGCCGCGTGCTGATTTCCAGCGTCACCGGTGTGTCAGCGCAGACCGTCTGCGATGACAGGCCGACGCTGCCGATGACGAAATCGGCCGCATACAGGGGGCATTCCGTGTGGAGGGATCGGGTCGCGTTGTCGATCCTGATCACGCGCAACACCAACTCGGAGCCTTCTCATGGACTTGATCGTCAGGGCGGTGGATGTCGGATCGGGCAACACCAAGTTCGTAACCGCGGCCAGCGGGGCCGACATCCGCTGCGTCAGCTTTCCTTCGGTGGCCTATCCGTCGAGCGACGGGCTGCCGTCGTGGCCGTCCGGTGATCGAAGGAAAACCACGTTCATCCCCATCGGCGCGCTGTTCTACGAGGTGGGGCCCGAGGTGGCGCTGGCCGCCGACACGTTTCGCGCCAAGCAACTCCACGACGAGTACACCGAGTCGCCCGAGTACATGGCGCTGCTGCGCGGTGCGCTCGGCATGATGAAGGTCAGCCACATCGATCTGCTGGTGGTCGGCCTGCCGGTGGCGCTGTTCGCGGTCAAGAAGGCCGCGCTGGAAAAGGCCATGACCGGCAAGCACGACGTGGGCGACGGCAAGACAGTGACGGTGGCCAAGGCGCTGGCGGTCGCGCAGCCGCAGGGCGCGCTGGTGCACTACGCCAGTGTTCACCAGAAGATGGCCGAGATCGGCAAGGAGCAGAGCCTGATCATCGACCCGGGCTCCCGGACCTTCGACTGGCTGGTTGCCCAGGGCATGCGGCTGGTGCAGAAGCAGAGCCACTCGATCAACCGCGGCATGTCCGACGTGCTGCGCCTGATCGCGCATGCCATCACCAAGGACATCGGCACGCCCTACCGGGACTACGACGCCATCGACCTGGCGCTGCGCACGGGCAAGCCCCCGGTGATCTTCCAGAAGCCCTACGACATGAAACACCTGATGCCGCTGGCGGAGTCGGTGGCCGACCAGGCCGTGTCGAGCATGAAGGAGTGGCTCGAGGCGCCGCACAGCCTGCAGAACATCATCCTCGTGGGCGGTGGCGCCTTCCTCTTCCGCAAGGCGGTGAAGGCAGCGTTTCCAAGGCACCGGATCCACGAGGTCAAGGAGCCCATGTTCGCCAACGTGCGCGGGTTCCAGCTGGCAGGGCAGAACTACGCCCGCAGCGTGATGACGAGCGAGCGCGACCGCACGGCCACCGAGCCTGGAGGTGCGGCATGACCCACGGTCCACTGCCCAAGGAGCCCCTTCCAATCCGCTTGGTCTTCAAGCTGGAACGCGCCGAGCATCCGCGGCTGTACGACGAACTGATCCGCTTCCGCAAGGGTGCCAAGCGTGTGAGCCGGCTGCGCTTGCTTGCCTACGACGGATTGCTGGCGCAGAACGGCGTGCTGGTAAGCGACGGCCTGGCCGCGCGCGCCGACGGCCATGGTGCCGGGGCAGAGGAGGGTGCCAGCGCGGTCACGAACGACCTGTTTGCGCCCGCCATCGAAGCCTGAGGTGGTGTATGAAGCACTGCAACAAGCGTCGCCGAGCCGACGCGACCGTCAGCGCATCCGAACTCGCCCAGATGGGACGCTGCGAACAACTCGTCGTGTTCGAGCATCGGCAGGGTCAGCGCAGACTGCCGCATCAGGAGGCCGCACGACACCGGGGTCTCGCGGCCCATGAGCGCTTCGAGAAGGAAGGCTTGGCCGGTCATTCGGCCGGCTTGCGCCACGCCGGACGATGCTTTGTCGCCAGTCTGCTCTTCGGCGAGGCCTGGCAGACCCAGGCGCTTCGTCAGTTCAGGGACAAGGTATTGCGCCCGCGAGGATGGGGGCGTGGCTTGATCCGGCTCTACTACCGTGGCGCACCCAGGGTGTGCGATGGTCTGGAGCGTTGGCCGGTGATGCGCCGGCCCGTTCGAGCGGTGCTCGGCGTCTTCGCGGCCGGGGTGAGGCTGATGCTGGGTGGAGCGGCACCGAGATGAGCGATCTCCTGGTCGACATTGGCTGCGCGGCTGTCGGGGGTGCGGTTGCGCTCGGCCTGTTGCTGCACCTGAGGAAACGACAGGCCAGGGGCGTCGAACGCCGATCGCGACCGGCCGCCCTGCGGGACGCCGAACTCGCCTACGTCGAGAAGACGTTCAGGACGACCAGCCCGGTCCCCATCGCCGCGAAGCTGGATCGCGCCTATCGGCTGCCGTCCGGACAGTTGGTGCTGTTGGAACTGAAGACGCGATGGAATGGTGGGCCGAACCTCTCGGACGTGATCCAGTTGTCGGCGCAGCGGGTGGCGCTGTCGGCGGCCACCGGACAGACCGTTGCAGCCGAGGCCTTCGTGCTGATCGAGCGGCCTGGTGCTCGGCGGTCGCCCGTCGCGCACCGGGTCGACCTGTTGTCCGTCGATCAGGTGGCTGTGCTGGTCCGGCGAAGGGAAGCGATCCTCGCGGACCGGATCTCTCCAAGGTACGCGGCGGAGGCGGGCCACTGCCAAAGTTGCGCGTTCAGAAGCCAGTGTGAGGGCGCTGGCAGACAGCAACGCTCCTAGTCTAGAGGTCGCCTCATGCTATCCGCCATTGGCGTATACTCTTCGTCGATGGAGTTCATCGAGACGCCGACGTTCACGCGCCAGGTGCAGGAGTTGCTCAGCGACGAGGAGTACCGCGGACTTCAGAACACGCTGGCCGAGAACCCCGAGAGCGGGGATCTCATCAAGGCCGGTGGCGGTATCCGCAAGGTTCGCCATGCGGTGCAGGGCAGGGGCAAGAGCGGGGGCGTTCGTGCCATCTACTACTGGATCAAGGATCGGCACCAGATCTACATGCTTGTCGTCTACCCGAAGTCCAAGAAGGACGACCTGAGCGACAAGGAGACGGCCATCTTGCGCGAGCTGGTCAAGGAGCTGTGAACATGGACAAGACGCTGTTTGAAGAACTTGTGGGCAGCCTCAAGGAAGCCAAGGCCATCGCCAAGGGGCGTGCCAAGCCGTCCCGGCGTTTCGAGGTAACGGCCCCGGATGCCAAGGCCGTGAGAGAACAGACGGGTTTGTCGCAAGGCGACTTTGCCAAGCTCATGCGGGTGAGTGTGAAGACGCTGCAGAACTGGGAGCAGCACCGACGCAACCCCACGGGTCCGGCGGCGGCGCTGCTCAAGATCGTGTCTACGGCGCCGGAGGTGGCGCTGAAGTCACTGCACGGCTGAAGCGACGGTGAGCCAGTTGCCAGTTCCAGTCTCCAGGGCTTGATCTGGTGGCGGGAAATGCTAGAGTTTTGCTGTGCCCGCCAACGGGTTCGGCCAAGTGACAGGAGCTCATCTGTACTTACCTATGATCACGACGTCCCACGAGAATGGAGGGGAACGTGACGGGAGATAGGAAAAGTCAGAAGGGGCGGAGCGAGCAACGACGCGGGTTGCGGCGCGATTTGCATGTGACGTTCGAGAACCTGCTCGACCCACAGTGGCAGGACGAGGGCGGCGCGCCGCGCGAACTGGACGGGCGCGTGCCGGCGCATGTCGAAGCCAGCGCTGGCATGCCCACGTCGCGCGAACTGGTGCGCGCCGGCAAGGTCAGCGTCGACCGGCCCCGCACGCGCAGCGCGTCACTGCACATCACCGGGCTGGAGCTGGCGCCGCTGCCAGCCATGCAGTGCCCGCTCGATGCCGCCTGCGGCGGCAGCGGCAGCAACGTCGGCCTGCCGCAGCAGCAGGGCGTGGTGTTCAACCCGTTCACCGCGCAAGCCGTGCGCGACGACTTCGCGGGGTCGCTGGCCAGGCCCGGCCAGAAGGTCGTGACGCGCTGGCGCGCGGTCAAGGAGGGCACCTACTTCGCCTACTCCACCGCCGCGCCGGTCGGCGGCGAGGGGGATGGCGGCCAGATCGGCCTGGGCCTGTTCGCGGCGGTGAACGTCGAACCGCCCGGTGCAGGCTGGTACCGCTCGCAGGTCAGCCACGACGAGCTGCAACACGCCACCGGCACCACAGCGGCCGGGCACCACGCCTACCGCCGCATCGACTACGAAGCCCGCCGCGGCCTGGCCGACGGCAGCACGCGCCCGGTGCTGAACATGCTCGACGGCAACCGCATCGTGCACAGCGACCTCAACGCGATCATCGTCGTGCCCGAAGGCCGCGGCCACGGGCAGGACGCGCCGCCGTGCAACGACGCCGCCAAGCACATGTTCGGCAGCGGCTGCGGCGAGTCGTTTCGCGAGTTCACGGTCATCCTGCACGACGAGATCCACGCGCAGCAGGCCTATGCCGAGCTGGAGGATCCGAACAACCCGCTGCACTACTTGAAGGACGGCATGGGCGTCAACTACGGCGCCTCGAGCATGGGCTCGGCCGTGATGTCCACGCCGCTGCAGCGCAAGGTGGGCGTGGCCAAGGACTGCCCCGAATGCCGTGCCGAGGAGTTCTTCCTCAGCTCGTGGGCCCTGGGCGACCCGGCCCTGGTGCTGCAGTGGGACGCAGCCGGCACGCAGCCGGTCGGCGCGCGCTACAAGGACGATCCGTCCAACGTGCACCACAGCTACCTGGGCGATCCGGTGCGCTTTCGCAACCTGCACGCCGGGCCGAAGGAAACGCACGTGTTCCACCTGCACGCGCACCAGTGGGTGCTCGATGCGAGCGACCCGGATTCGACCTACCTCGACTCGCAGACGATCTCGCCGGGCGCCACCTTCAGCTACGGCATCGAGTTCGGCGGCTCGGGCAACCGCAACTTCACGCCCGGCGATTCGATCTTCCATTGCCACCTCTATCCGCACTTCGCGCAGGGCATGTGGGAGCTGTGGCGGGTGCATGACGTGTTCGAGGACGGCAACGACCAGGGCCTGTTCCGGCCCGACCAGCCCGCCGGCCCCGCCAACGATCCGCGCTGGCGCCGCCTGCCCGATGCCGAGGTGGCGGCGGGTACCGAAGCACCGGCCGTGGTGCCGATTCCGGGCGCGGCGCTGGCGCCGCTGCCGTCGGCCGCGTTTGCCGGCTACCCGTTCTACATCCCCGGCCAGGCCGGGCACCGGCCACCGCAGCCGCCGCTGGACATGGATGTCGCGGCCGCCGGCTACGACGCCGCATCGGGCGTCGAGCCTGCCGCGGCCGACGTGGTCAACGGCGGGCTGCCGCGCCATGTGGTGCTGGGCGGCACGCTGAAGGCGGCGCGCGACGACCCGGCGGTGCGCGCGCAGCTGCTGGACACCGGCGGCCAGGCCGCACGCGTGATCGCCCAGCGCGTGGCCCAGCAAGACCCGATCGCGCTGAACGCCTTTGCCGCGGTGTGGGACCAAGTCGAGATCAAGCCGCTGCCGCATTCCGGCACCGCACTGGAACAGGCCGCGATGCGGTTTCACGAAGGCTCGCTCGCCGCGCCGGGCCTGAGCCCGGGCACCGGCGCGCCGCCGCACCCCGCGTTCTGGCGCGAAGACAAAGGCTATGCCACCGACTTCGCGGCCACGGTGGGCATCCAACAGCCGCGCGGCGGCAGCGCTGCGCTGTTTCGCGTCAACGGCCGCCCGCCCGCGGCCGGCGCACCCTATGCCAACCCGTGCCCGGCCAACGCGCCGCGCCGGCACTACCGTGCGGCGTTCATCCAGACCGAGCTGACCTACAACAAGCACGGCTGGTTCGACCCGCAGGGCCGCATCGCCATCCTCGAGCACGACATCAAGGACATCATCGACCCGGCCACGCGCACCCGGCTGCCCGAGCCGCTGTTCTTCCGCGCCAACTCGGGCGATTGCATCGACTTCAAGTCGAGCAACTTCGTGCCCTCGGCGCTCAACGTCGACGACTTCCAGGTCTTCACGCCGACCGACACCATCGGCCAGCACATCCACCTGGTGAAGTTCGACGTCACCTCCAGCGACGGCTCGGGCAACGGCTGGAACTACGAGGACGGCACCTTCTCGCCCGACGAGGTGCGCGAACGCATCTTTGCTCACAACCGGCGCGTGACCGCCACCGGCCAGGGCCAGCCGCTGCAGCCCAAGGCGCACCCGCTGTTCAGCCCCGGCGGCGACATCTTCACCGCCGGCTCGGGCGGCGGCGCCGATCCTCTGGGCCACACCCGGCTGCTGAACAAGGGTATCTGCCCGGCGCGCCAACCCGGCGAGACCGCCGCGCACTACGAGCACCGGCTGCACGCCGAGCATCCGTTTTGCGGTGCGCAGCGCACCACGCAACGGTGGTGGGCCGATCCGATCATCAACCAAAGGGGCAAGGACAACACCTTGCGCACCGTGTTCACGCACGACCACTTCGGGCCCAGTTCGCACCAGCAGCATGGCCTGTACGCCGGCCTGGTGATCGAGCCGGCGAACTCGGTGTGGACCCGCGTCGACGCCAAGGTCGAAGCCAACGACATGGCGCAAGCCGGCGCGGCCATGGCCGGCCCGACGGGCCACCTCGGCTGCGACAGCGGCGCCGCGAACCCTTCGCCGCTGTGCGACAAGCTGATCGGCGGCGCCAATCTGGCCAGCCAAGTGCCCGCGAGCCGCCTGCGCGGCGCGGACCCGGTGCTGGGCGTGATCGAGCCGCGCGACCCGCTGGTGCTGCGCAGCGACGGCGGCCCGACCGCCACCCTGGCCAACATCATCGCGCCCGAGTGCCTCGGCGACAGCGATTCGAGCCCGTTGCAGCCGGCTTCGGGCAAGCGGGCGGGTGGTGCGGCGGCGGCGTGCAGCGCTGCGAACAAGAACGATCAGACGCGCCGCGAGTTCGCGCTGGCGATCGCCGATTTCGGCATCGCCTACAACACCGCGCTCGAGCCGATCAACCCCGAGCCGCGCGGCCCCGACAGCCTGATGCGCGACCACTCGGAAGTGCGCTTCGGCCGGCGCCATGTGGCGATGCTGCCGGCGCGGCCGCTGGGCATTTCCAGCGAAGACCCGGGCAGCCAGTTCGTCAACTACCGCCACGAGCCGCTGGCGCTGCGCATTGCCGACATCACGGCGGTGAACCCGGCGCAGCCGGCCGGCAATCCGCTGGCGGCGCTGGGCGGCTTCAGCTACCGCCAAAGCCAGCACCGCGCCTTCAGCTCGCTGCCCTGCAACCCGGCCGCAGGCGACCAGGACTGCCTGGGCGACATGGCCAATGCCTTCAGTACCGAGATTCACGCCGCGCGCGACGAGCATCTGGCGCTCAATCGGCAGCCTGCCTACGTCAGCACCAGCACGCGCGCGCTGCTGCGCTCGCTGGGCCGGCAAGCGCAACTCGATGCGGTGCTGGCGGATGTCGAAGGCTGGCGCCGCGACTTCAACTGCCAGCTCTACCGCAAGGATCTGCTGGCGGGCGCCGGCTGCCGCTCGGGCATCGTCAACCTCGAGCCGTGGCGCGAGTTCGGCGACCCGGCCACGCCGATCCTGCCGGCCTTCGAGGGTGACCCGGTGCAGATCCGGCTGATCCAGGGCGCGCAGGAGGCGCAGCACGTGTTCACGATGAACGGCGTGAAATGGCACCGCCTGCCCAGCTCGCTGGGCTCGGGCTACACGCACGCGCAGCCGGTGGGCATCTCGGAGCATTTCGAGTTCGACCTGCTGGTCAACCCGGCGGGGCTGCCGGCCGCGGACTATCTGTACTTCGGCTCATCGGTCGATCAGCTGTGGGACGGCATGTGGGGCGTGCTGCGCAGCTACCGGCCGCCTTCGGCGCCAGCGCCGGCTTCGTCCGTCGTCTATACCAGTGAAGCGTCGTCGGCACGGCAGCAGGCGGCTGCGCGTGGCCGTGAGGTGGCGCTGCACAGTGCCGCGCTGAAGCCACTGCCCGTGCCCGCACCCGAGATTCCGCTGGGCGATGTGCGCAATCAGGTGTGCCAGCTGCCCGGCGGTGGCGATGCGCCGAGGCGCTTCTTCGAGGTCTCGGTGCTGCGCGCCTGCGAACTGGCGGGCGACTGCGATACGGCCCAGTCGGCCGGCATCCGCTACAGCCAGCGCTTTCGCATCCGCGATCCGCAGGCCATCGTCTACGCGCTGCACCGCAGCCAGCGCTGCGACTCAGCGGACGCCTGCGACGAGCTGGAAGCTGCCGCCAGTGACCGTACGGCCGCAGCGGCGATCGCCGACCTGCGTCCGCGCTACGCCGCGGGTCAGCCGATCGAACCCATGGTGCTGCGCGCCGCCGCCGGTGAATGCCTGCAGGTTTTCGTGCGCAACCTGCTGCCGCCGCTGCTGGCCGATGGCCCGGCCGCGGCGCCGGGCCAGCCGCTGCCCGAACGGGCGGCGTCGCACGACGCGCTGCCGATGATCGCCGACGGTTTCAACCTCAACCAGTTCCGCATGTCCAGCACGGTGGGTTTGTCGGTGCCGCGGCTGTCGCAGAACCCGCTGTACGGCGACGGCAGCAACGTCGGCCTGAACGGCGCGCTGGCGCTGGCTGCCGGGCTGTCGCGCGGCGAGGACGAGCGCGCGCGCCAGCAAGCGAGCTCGGGCATGCAGGGCAGCCTGATTCCGGCGTGCGTGCCGGGAGCCACCGGGCTGGCGCTGCAGCGCTGCCAGAAGTCGTTCGTGCTCAGCACGCGAGAGCCGGGGCCCGGGCGCCAGCCGGTCGAGGCCGGCGCGCTGCCGCTGCGCAGCTTCGGTGATGCGGTCAAGCACCCGATGCACGGCTTGATCGGCGCGCTGGTGGTCGGCCCGCAGGGCTCGGACGTGTGTGCCGACAACCGCTTCACCGCCACGGCGCTGAGCGCCGAAGTCTGCGTGCCGGCGGCCGATGGCAAGCCCGCGCGCCGCTATGTCGACCATGTGCTGATCTTCCAGGACGCCGTGACTGCGCTGCACGGCGACATGCCGGTGCCCAACCTGTGGGGCGCCGAGGAGCCCGACGACTACGGCATGAAGGCCTGGAACTACCGCACCGAGCCGCTGTGGGCACGCCGCGGCGGCGACCCCAGCGTGGCCTTCCCCGAACGCAACGAGAGCGACTACAGCCAGGTGTTCAGTTCGGCCGCGTTGGCCGCGCCGGGTGGTGGCGTGCGCTGCGCCGCCGGCATCGCGCCGGTGCTGGCGCTGGCCAACCCCTGCGACCCCGAGACGCCGGTGATGCGCGCGCGTGCCGGCGAGCGCCTGCGGCTGCACTTCGTCCACCCGGGTGGCCACACGCGCCAACAAGGCGTCGAGCTCGCCGGCCACGCCTTCAACCCCTATCCGTGGTCGCCCGACTCGCGGCGCATCGACGCCAAGGCCGGTTCCGCGATCCGCCAGGGTGTGTTCAACGGCTTCGGTCCGATGATGGGCGTGACGGTGGAGGTGACTGCCGGTGGCGCCTTGCGCGTGCCGCACGACTACTTCATGGGCAGCCAGGCCAGCTTCCTGCGCGACGGCGGGATCTGGGGCCTGCTGCGGGTGGAACCGGTGCTTGCCGCACCGGCCGATCAGCTTCGACCGTGACGGAGGGTCAGATCATGGCCATCGTGCAACTGCTGTCGCCGGCGGACTTCAACAATGCCGTGGCGAAACACTGGGACGAGGTGGACCCGATCACGCGCGGGTTCGTCGCGCCGGACACCATCGTGTCGAGAAGAACCTGGAACTACCGTCTCGACAGCAACGTGCAGATCTTCGTCAACGAGACGGGCCCAGTCGTGCGGCGGCGCGATTGCTCGAACACCGACTTCGACTGCAACTTCTGGCTCGGCGACTCGATGCTGGCCGCCGCCGACCCGAGCCCGAGCAGCGACGTGCTGGAGGCGCCGATCCGGCTGAGGTTCTCGCCCGCGGTGCGCGCGGTCGGCGCCTGGATCGGCGTGTCCCCCAAGAACCCGTTCGACGCGCCGTTCTTCGCGCAACCGCTGTTTGCCACGCTGTGGGTCATGCTGCAAGCCGATCCAACGCAATGGCATCTGGTGACCGCCAACGGCTGGACCGGCCACGCCAGTCCGGTCGGCACGCCGCTGACGGCGCCGTTTGTCGGGGCCCGCGCCAGCGGCGGCGGCCTGGTCAGCAAGTTGCGCTTCAACGCCTCGCTGCTCGGCAACCGGCGCTTCGACAAGATCGCGCTGTCGGAACTGAGCGTGGAAGTCTGAGGACCATGCCATGCGGTGGCTTGCGTCGACACTGCCCCGCCTGGGCTGGCGCGCGCTCATGCTGGTGCTGTGCAGCGCCGGCCTGGGCGCTGCGTTCGCCCACGCCGAGGGCACGTCGGGCGAGATCCAGGATGCCGGCGTGCAACTGCGCTGGAGCTATGAAGCAAGCCGCGAGCAGGCCAGCGGTGGCCTGGGCCGGCTGACGCTGCAGATCAGCGACACCGCCTCGGGCAGCCCGTTGCGCTACGCGCCCGGCCAGCTCGCAGCCTGGCTGCAGCGCCAGCGGCCCACGCTGTCGGAGGGCGAGCTGTCGTGCACCGACCGCGTGAAGTCGCTGCTGACCACCGGCGTGGGCCGGCGTGCCGACGTCGACCTCAACACCTACCGCATCCTGAGCCTGAACGCCGACCGCACGCTGGCCTTCATCAACCCCTTCGTCGGCCTGAACAACGCCAAGCTGGAGTCGATCGTCGCACTGCCCGGCACGCCGCGCGCCTGGGCCCACGCGCCGGCCCGCGCCGAACTGTGGCTGCTGGTGGATGCGGCGCCGCTGCGCGTGGTGGCGGTCGACACCCATGCCCGGCGCATCGTGCGCACCATCGATCTGCCCGGCGACGCCCAGGGCGCCACGCTGGCGCTGGACGAAGCCGCCGCACGCTTGTGGCTGGCGCTGCCGGCCGCAGGCCAGGTGGCGGTGCTCGACATCGCCCAACCCGACGCGCCGTGGCGCACGGCCGCGGCGGCCGGCGTGCGCGCCATCGAGTCGATCGACACGCCCGATGGTGCCGTGCTGCTGAGCACCCACACCGATGGCCGCGTGCTGCGCTGGGCGGCTGCCGGCGCGGCAGGCGTGCCGCAGGTGCTGCGCAGCTGGAGCCTGCCGCAGCCGGCTCGGCGCGTGACGTACAGCCCGCTGGCGCGGCGGCTGGTGGCGCACGACAGCCAGGCGCTGCTGGCCATCGACCCCGACGGCAGCGAGCTGCGCCGGCTCGCGCTCGGCCACCCGGTGGCCGACATCGCGCTCGCCGACGAAGGGCGCTACGCGATTGCCATCGGCGGCGACCGCATGAGCATGGTCGACCTCGCCTCCGGCGTGGTGCACGCGCAGTCGGCCACCGTGGCCGGCGCGCAGCGGCTGGCGTTGACCCGGCGCTTTGTCTACGCGGTGGCCGGCGACGAATCCAGCGCCGACCTTTGGGCGCTGGCCGACCTGCGCGCCGGCCGGGTGCAGCCGGCCCGCGTGCTGCTGGGCAGCGCCAGCGATGCGCAGCCCGACAACGCCAGCCTGCACCGCGCCATCGTCGCGCCGGGCGGCGCCGGGCTGCTGGTGGCCAATGCGGCCGACCGCCTGATCTACCAGTACAGCGAAGGCATGATGGCGCCGATCGGCAGCTACTCCAACTACAAGCGCGTGCCGCTGGCGATCGGCGTGCTCGACCTGGCGCCGCGCGAGGTGGCACCCGGGCGCTACCAGGTGCCGGTGCGCTACGAAGCCGGCGGCGTGCACCACCTGATGGTCAGCGGCGCCGGGCCGCGTTTCGTCGGCTGCGATCGGGTGGCGCTGCCGCTGACCACCGGGCAGGCCGAGCGCGAAGCGGCGCCCGTGCTTCAGCTGCGGCTGGTGCGCGACGAAGCCGTGGCCGGCGCGCGCCGGCGCATCGTGGTCGCGCTGAGCGAGCGAGCGCCGGACGGCACGTCTCAGGCGGTCACCGGCGCGGCCGACCTCGCGCTGCTGCTGTTCGACAAGCGCAGCGGCTGGCAGCGGCGCGCGCTGCTGCGCGAACTGGACGATGGGGCCGGGCGCTACGCGGCCGAAGTCGCGGTGCCGCCGGGGGTGGGCTACGAGATGTTCGTCAGCAGCGTCGCGCACGACCTGCCCTTCGTGCGCGGGCGGGTCGCGGCGGCGGCACAGGTGCGGCCATGAGGCGCCGTGCGGCGCTCATCGCGCTGGGTGCCTGGAGCACCGGCGCTGCCGTGGCGCCGGCCTGGGCGCAAGGCGCCAGCGGCCGGCTGACGCTGCCCGATGCCCGCCTGCTCGATCAGGCAGGTGGCACGCACCGGCTGCGCGGGCTGTGCGATGGGCCGGTGGTGATCGGCTTTTTCTACACCGGCTGCTCTACCGTGTGCCCGCCGCAGACCGCGGCGCTGCGCGCGCTGCGCGAGCAGCTCGACGCCGCGGGCACCGGCGCCCACAACGCGCTGCTGCTGTCGATCACGGTCGATCCGCTGGGCGATTCGCCCGAAGCCCTGCGCAGCTATGCGCAGCGCTTCGGGTTGCGCCTCGGCCTGCAGGACGGCTGGTTGATGCTGACCGGCGAGCCCGCCGAACTCGCTCGCGTGTGGCGCGCGTTCGGTGTACCGCAGGGCGATCCGCAGGCTCACTCGTCGCTGCTGTGGCTGGGCACGGCATCGCGCGGGCGCTGGACGCGCGCGGCCGCCTGGACACCCACCGCCAAGCTGGTCGATCTGCTGCACGGGGTGGGCGCATGAGGCGGCTGCTCGTCATGCTCGGCGCGCTGCTGGTACTGCCCTGCCTGGCGGCCGACGAAGCCGCGCTGGTCGAGCGCGGCCGCGCGCTGTATCACGGCCACGCGGCCTTCGCCCGCGGCACGGCGGCCACAACGCTGCGCCTGCCGGCGGACATGGCCGCCTGCGCCCGCTGCCACGGCGCGGCCGGCGACGGCGGCCGCGAAGGCGGCCAGCCGGTGCCGGCGCTGCGCTGGTCGGCGCTCATGCAGCCGCGTGATGCCCGGCCGCCCTTTGCCGACGACGCCGCGCTGCTGCGCGCCATCGTCCACGGCCAGCGGCCTGACGGCACCGCGCTCGCGCCGGCCATGCCGCGCTACGCGCTGCAGCCGCACGAGGCGCAGGCGCTGCTGGCCTACCTGCGCCGCCTCGGCACCGATGCAGATCAGCCGCCGGGCGTGTCGGCCGAGTGGATCCGCCTGGGCAGCGTGGTGCCGCTCAGCGGCCCGGCAGCAGGCGTGGGCAGCGCCATCGCCGCCGGCTTGCGCGCCGGCTTCGACGAAGCCAACCGGCGCGGCGGCGTGCATGGCCGGCGCATCGAGCTGCAGCTGCAGGATTCGCGTGCCGGCGTGCGTCAAGCGCTGGCCGCCTGGCAGACGCAGCCGGTATACGCGCTGACCGGCGGACTGTGGAACGAAGCGCAGGAACATGCCGACGCGCTGCTGGCGCAGGCGCACCTCGCGCACCTGGCCACGCTGGTGGTGCGCGAACAGGCACCGCGCGCAGCCGACTGGTCGGCCGACCTGCTGGCACCGCTGGCGCAACAGCGCAGTGCGCTGGCGCAGGCGCTGGCCGGCTGCGCCAGCGGGGCGCGCCTGGCGGTGGCGCCGGGCGACGCCGCAAGCGCAGCGGCAACGGACGGTGTGCGCTGGCTGTCACCGCAGGCCCCGCTGCCAGACGAGCTGCGCCAAGCCCAGGCCGGCTGCATCGGCTACACCCTGGCCAACGCGCCTGCGGTGCACGCTGCGCTGCCGCCGGGCTGGACGCAGACCCTGGTGCTGCCGATGCCAGCGGCGGTGCTCGATCCCGCCAGCGGCGGCGAGCGTGCGGCCGCGCCCTGGTACCGCCTGGGGCTGGTGGCGGCGCACCTGACGACCGAGCTGCTCAGCCGCGCCGGACGCCAGCTGCACGAGCGCTCGCTGCTCGATCAGCTCGACCGGGTGTCGGAGCTGGAGGTCGCGCCCGGCCTGGTCGTGCACTACGACCGCCAGCGGCGCCATGCCTGGTCACCGCTGCTGGTGCCGCTGGGTGGTTCCACCGGCGCCGCCGCGGCAGCGCCGGTTTCAGGCCGAGGAGGTTGACATGAGCTGCAAGCCCGCACCCCGCTTGGTGCGCCAATGCGTTGCCGCGTGCGTTCAAACCGCGCTCGCCCTGGCAGCCGGCGCGGCGCTGGCGCAGACACCGAACGCGTCGTTCGCGCTGGTCGGCCACATCGAGCGCTTCGTGCTCAGCACGCCCGCCGATCCGCTGTCGGCGGCGACGATGACGGTGCGCGGCATTCCGGTGACGCTGCCGCGCAGCCTGCTCGTCACCCTGCCGGGGCAGTACCTGACCGCGCAGGACCTGTTCCGCGGGCCGCAGGGCGGCGCCGTGCAAGCCGCCAGCGGGCTGGCGCTGGCCGACTCGCCCGCGCCGCGCCTGCCCTTCGAGGCCGAGCTGCAGGGCAACATCGTCGGCGGCGAATACATCGCCGGCGTGGTGCGCATCAGCCAGGGCGCGCTGCATGTGGGCAGCGGCTTCATCCAGGCGATCGACGGCGCGCGCGGCGAACTGCGCGTGGGCGCACCGGGCGGCGCAACCGGCGCGCGGGTGCGGCTGAACGATCCCGACGGCATCTACGGCCAGGCCAACGGCGCCGGTGCCAAGGCGGCGCTGGCGCTGGACCGGCGCTTTCAGCTCGACCCCGACAACGCGCCGGTGCACGCACGCACCGGCTTTCCGGTGTGCATCGCGCGCGTGGCGGGCGACGCCAAGTGCCCCGCCGGCAACCGGCCGGCCGCACCTGCGGCCAGGCGCTACACCTGCGGCACGGTGCCGGCCGAGCCGCTGGCCCCCAGCCTGCCCGGCTGCGACCCGCAACGGCCCGCACCGCTGCGCATCGGCGACCATGTCACCTACGCCGGCATGCTGGTGCCCGATGGCGCGGGCGGTTTCGTCGTGGCCGCGCACGGGCTGGACGCCGAGCTGGGCATCTACACCTCACCCGGTGCCGAGCCGGTCTATGTGTTCATCGAGGTGGCGCTGATGGGCACGCTGGGCGAGGTCTTCCCCACGCTGCCGCAGGAGGAGACCTCGCGCGTGCGCATCGTGGGCTTCACCACCGACCCGTCGCGCCCGGTGGAGGTGCGGCTGATCGATTCGGGGCGTAACGACACCGGCAGCTCGCTCACCGGCCCGGCCGGGCTGACGCCGTCCAACGGCGCGCAGTTCGGGCGCTTTCGCAACACCTGGCCGGCCAAGGACAACGCTCGCGCGGTGCGGCGCGACATCGTCGCGCGCGTGATCGGCAGCCCCCATGCGGTGCTGGCCAACGGCCTGACCTCCGGGCAGTATCTCGCGCCGATCGCCGAGTACATCGGCCCCGAGGCCACGCGCTTCGGTGTGCCGGGTTTCCAGCCGCCGCTGCCGTTCGAGAACTTCTGCTTCCTCGATCAGGGCGGAGGCACATTCGAGACGGCCGGCGGCGTGCAAGGCCTGGTGCGCCTGGATCCATTCCCGCAGTCGGGTCATGCGCTGTCGCAAGCGGTCGGCGCGGGTCCGGCGCGCGCCTGCGATCCGCCGAACTGAGGCCGAGCCCGACCCGATTGATCCAGCCCGCACACCCCCGCGAAGTGGGCCGGCCTCAGGCCGGCGGGCGCAGCCGTGCGCGAGGAGCCACCGCGGCATCCGGTCGAGCAGCCTGACGAGTGGCTGATGCCGTTGCGCCGTTGAACGCCATCAGAGTCAGACCGCCCGTGCCGGCAACCGCGCTGAACCCGCCGTGTTAGCCTCGCCGCGTGATGCAACGCCCAACCTCGACGGGTTGGGCGTTTTGCCTTGGTCCGGCAGCTGCGCTGGCCGGCGCCGCGCCGACGGTGGCGGCCCATGCCGCGCCGCCGCAACGAACTCACCCCCCGATGATCGCTGCCACCACCTACGCCGCTTTGGGCACCGCCATCGTGCTGGAGGTCATCGGCACCACCGCGCTGCAAGAGTCCGCGCAGTTCAGCAAGCCGGTGCCCACCGTGGTGATGGCGGCGTCGTACCTGGGCGCGTTCTATTTCCTGTCGGTGGTGCTGCGCACGATGCCGGTGGGCCTGGCCTACGCAATCTGGAGCGGGCTGGGCATCGTGTTGATCTCCGCGGTAGGCTGGCTGTGGCTGGGGCAGCGGCTGGACCTGGCCGCCATCGTCGGGCTGGGCTTCATCATCGCCGGCGTGGTCATCGTCAACGTGTTCTCCAAGTCGATCGCGCACTGAAGCCGCCGCCGGCGCGGCACCGATAATCACGCGCTTCACCGCTGCGGCCTTGGCGCCGCAGCGCCAGGATGGCGCCGAGGTGGCGCCACACAAGGTTCCCGATGAACGACACCGCCGCGCGCCTCGCGCACGAAGTGCGCCGCCGCCGCACCTTCGCGATCATTTCGCACCCCGACGCCGGCAAGACCACGCTGACCGAGAAGCTGCTGCTGTTCTCGGGCGCGATCCAGATCGCCGGCAGCGTCAAGGCGCGCAAGGCCTCGCGCCACGCCACCAGCGACTGGATGGAGATCGAAAAGCAGCGCGGCATCTCGGTGGCCAGCTCGGTGATGCAGATGGAGTACCGCGACTGCGTCATCAACCTGCTCGACACCCCCGGCCACCAGGACTTCAGCGAGGACACCTACCGCGTGCTCACCGCGGTGGACGCCGCGCTGATGGTGATCGACGCGGCCAACGGCGTCGAGCCGCAGACGCGCCGGCTGCTGCAGGTGTGCCGCGCGCGCAATACGCCGATCCTGACCTTCGTCAACAAGCTGGACCGCGAGGTCAAGGCGCCGCTGGACCTGTTCGACGAGATCGAGCGCGAGCTCGGCATGGGCGTGGTGCCGTTTACCTGGCCGGTGGGCATGGCCAAGTTCTTCGGCGGCGTGCTCGACCTGCGGCATGGCTGCATGCGCGTGTTCGCCCCCGGCGAAGACCGCGCCGGCGGCGACGAGGAGGTGCTGGACGCGGCCGACACCGCGGCCCTGGCGCAGCGCTTCGGCGCCGCCTACGAGCACGCGGCCGGCGAGGTCGAGCTGGTGCAGCACGCCGCGCCCGGCTTCGACGAGACCGAGTTCTTGGCCGGGCGGCAAACACCGATGTTCTTCGGCAGCGCGATCAACAACTTCGGCGTGCGCGAGGTGCTGGACGCGCTGGTCGAGCTGGCGCCGCCGCCGGGGCCGAAGACCGCGTTGCAGCGCGAGGTGCAGCCGACCGAGCCCAAGTTCAGCGGCGTGGTGTTCAAGATCCAGGCCAACATGGACCCGGCGCACCGCGACCGCATCGCCTTCCTGCGCGTGGCCTCGGGCCACTTCGAACGCGGCATGCGCTTGAAGGTCACGCGCTCGGGCAAGGAGCTGCGGCCGAACTCGGTGGTGAGCTTCCTGAGCCAGCGGCGCGAGCTGCTCGACGAGGCCTTTGCCGGCGACATCATCGGCATCCCCAACCACGGCGTGCTGCAGCTGGGCGACACGCTGAGCGAAGGCGAGGCGCTGCAGTTCACCGGGCTGCCGTTCTTCGCGCCCGAGATGTTCCGCAGCGTCGAGGTCGCCGACCCGCTGCGCACCAAGCAGCTGCGCGCCGGGCTGACGCAGCTGGGCGAGGAGGGTGCGATCCAGGTCTTCCGCCCGGTGGCCGGCAGCATGCTGCTGCTGGGCGCGGTCGGGCAGCTGCAGTTCGAGGTGGTGGCGCACCGGCTCGAACACGAGTACGGCTGCAAGGCGCGCATCGCGCCGGCGCGCTACAACGTCGCGCGCTGGGTGAGCTGCGAGCTGGCCGAGGGAGCTGCCGCCAGCGAGCGCGAGCTGAAGCGCTTCATCGACGCCAACGCGCACCGCGTTGCACTCGATGCGGTGGACGCGCCGTGCGTGCTGCTGGAATACGCGGGCGAGCTGCGCGCGATGCAGGAGAACTGGCCGAAGATCAAGTTCCACGCGCTGCGCGAGCACGCCGGGCTGGTGTTCCACAAACAGCTCGACGCTTGATGGGGCGCCGCCGCCGTGGGCTTCGGCACACCCCGTGCGCGGCCGGCGCACGCGCCGGACAATGACCCATGGCACCAATGGCGCGCGCAGCCGTGCCGCGACCCCGGATTGAACCCATGACCACCCTTGCCGCCCCCGCCTCGTCGCGCGTCGCGCTGTACCTCGACCTGATCCGCTGGAGCCGCCCCGCCGGCTGGCTGCTGCTGTTGTGGCCGACGCTGGCCGCGCTGTGGCTGGCGGCCGGCGGCTGGCCCGGCTGGCACCTGCTGGCGGTGTTCGTGCTGGGCACCATCCTGATGCGCAGCGCCGGCTGCTGCGTCAACGACGTCGCCGACCGCGACTTCGACCGCCACGTCAAGCGCACCGCACAGCGGCCGGTCACAAGCGGCGCGGTGACGGTGCGCGAAGCCTTGCTGCTGGGCGCGGCGTTGGCGCTGGTCGCCTTCGTGCTGGTGCTGACGACCAACGCGCCGACGGTGGCGCTGTCGTTTGCCGGGCTGGCGATCACGCTGGCCTACCCCTACGCCAAGCGAGTCGTGTCGATGCCGCAGGCGGTGCTGGGCGTGGCCTTCAGCTTCGGCATCCCGATGGCCTTTGCCGCGGTCCTGGGCGGCAGTGGCTGGGACAGCGGCTGGGGCTGGGGCGACATCGCCGCGGCCGCGCCGCCGCAGGCCTGGGCGCTGCTGCTGATCAACCTGTTCTGGGTGCTGGCCTACGACACCGAGTACGCGATGGTCGACCGCGACGATGACCTGCGCATCGGCATGAAGACCTCGGCGATCACGCTGGGCCGCTTCGACGTGGCCGCGGTGATGGGCTTCTACGCGCTGCACCTGGCGGGCTGGGCCTGGCTGGGACTGGCGTTCTTCGGCCTGGGCGCGGTGTTCCTGCTGGGCCTGGCCGCCGCCGCGCTGCAGGCGGCGTGGCACTACACGCTGATCCGCACGCGCACGCGCGAAGGCTGCTTCAAGGCCTTCAGGCTGAACCACTGGCTGGGCGCCACGGTCTTCGCCGGCGTGGCGCTGGACCTGACGCTGGCCGCGCTGCTGCGCTGACCTGTTGCGCTGCCCCGCTGCGCTGATCAGCCGCCGGCGCCAAGCTCGGCCGCGCGCTGCTGCGCCGCGCGGATCGCCTTGACGATCGCCGGTTGCACGCCGTCGGCCTGCATCGAGCTCAGCGCCGCGTAGGTGGTGCCGCCCTTGGAGGTGACGCGCTCGCGCAGCACCGCGGGCGGCTCGTCGCTGCGCTGCGCCAGCTCGGTGGCGCCGGCAAAGGTGGCCAGCGCCAGCGCGCGTGCCTGTTGCGCGTCCAGCCCCATGTCGTGTGCCGCCTGCAGCATGGCCTCGAGAAAATAGAACACGTAGGCCGGGCCCGAGCCGGAAAGCGCGGTCACCGCGTCCAGGTCGGCCTCGCGCTGCACCCACAGCGTCTGGCCGGTGGGCGCGAGCAGCTGTTCGACGCGGGTGCGCTCGTCGGCGCCGACCTCGGGCGTGGCGTACAGCCCGGCGATGCCGCGGCCGATCAGCGCCGGCGTGTTGGGCATGCTGCGCACGATGCGCGCGGCGCCGGTGGCGCGTGCAATCGCGGTGCAGGTGATGCCGGCCATCACGCTCAGGTGCAAGGCATTGCATGCCATCGAAGCCAATGGCAGCGCCGCTTCGGCAAAGACCTGCGGCTTGACCGCCCAGACGAACGCCGCGGCACCCGCCAGCGTGGCATCGGCCGCCGCCAGCGTGCGCACGCCGAACTGCTGCGCCAGCCGCGCCCGCTGCTCGGCCAGCGGCTCGACCACGGCCACGTCGGCCGCCGCCTGGCCGCTGCGCAGCAGACCGCCGATCAGTGCCGAAGCCATGTTGCCGCCGCCGATGAAGACGATCGCTGGTGCATCCATGCGGCGCAGTGTAGCCATGGCCTATCCACTTCCCCATTCATTAAGATGCGCGGCTTCGTCGCCGTGCTTGCAACGGCCGCTTCCATCCCGATCTGCCCGCCATGAACGCTCCTTCCGCCGACCCCGGCCTTTCCTTCGACGTCACCGAAGCCGACTTCCGCCAGACCGTGCTCGAGCGCTCGCTCGACGTGCCGGTGCTGCTGGACTGCTGGGCGCCGTGGTGCGGCCCGTGCCGCAACCTCAAGCCGGTGCTGGAAAAGCTGGTGCAGGAGTACGGCGGGCGCTTCGTTCTGGCCAAGCTCAACACCGACGACGCGCCGCAGATCTCGGCCGCGCTGCAGATCCGCAGCATTCCGCTGGCGGTGCTGTTCGTCGGCGGTCGCCCGGTCGACCAGTTCCAGGGCGCGCTGCCCGAAGGCCAGGTGCGCGCCTTCCTCGAAAAGCACCTGGGCGAACAGGTGTCCGAGGCCGAGGCGCTGCGCGCCGAAGCCGCCGAGTCCGCCGACGCGCAGCACGCCGAGATGCTGCTGAGCGAGGCGCTGCGCATCGAGCCGGCCAACGCCGAGGTCGCGCTCGACCTGGCCACGCGTTGGATCGCGCGCGACGAGTTCGACGGCGCCGAAAAGCTGCTGAACCGCCTGAGCGCCGAACAAGGCGGCGAGCGCCGCACGGCACTGCTCAAGCGCATCGAGCTGGCACGCCACAAGCCCGAGGGCGACCCGGCCGCGCTGGCCGCGCGCATCGCCGCCAACCCGAAGGACTTCGACGCGCGCTTCGCGCTGGCCGCACTGCAGGCGCACGCCGGTGACTTCGATGCCGCCTTCGACCAGCTTCTGGAGGTGGTGCTGCGCGACAAGGCCGAGTGGCGCGAGAAGGCGCGGCTGCAACTGGTCGAGTGGTTCGCGCTGTGCACCGACGCGCAGGCGGTCAGCCGCGGCCGGCGTTACCTGGGCATGTACCTGAACTGAGCGTCACGCAACAACAGCACGCGGCCCTCGGCGCGCGCCCTGCGCTCGAAACGTTCGTCGGCAGTGACGAACACTGCATCCTGGGTATGCAGTGCCAGTGCGTGATAGAGCGTGTCGAACACGTGCAGCTGATGCCTGTGGGCCAGCGTCATGGCCAGCGCGTAGTCGTCAGGCCGCGCGACGACACGCATGTCCGTCTCCAACAGGTCGGCGATGTCGCGGTGGGCCGTCGAAGGCGTCTCGCGGATCAGCACGGCTGCGACCTCGGCAATGAAGTGCGGCGGCTGCACCAGCTCGATGGCTTTCGCTGCCACGGCGCTCAGCAGCGTGAGTGCCGAGTCCACGTCGTCCCCGCCAGGCCGGGCGCCGAGAAACCACTTCAGCACGACACCGGCGTCGACGACCACCCGCGTCACGGGCGGCCTTGCTGACGCGCCTTGCGCAGTTGGGCATCGCTGCGTACCGGTGCGGTGGCGCGGCGCGCCAGGATGCGTTCGATGGCGGCGCGGCTCGCACGGTCTCGGGCTTCGCGCTCGATCGCCTCGCGCATCAGCGCAGTGATCACCGCACTCTTGTTGCGGCCGGCGAAGGCGGCGTCGAAGGCGGCCTTGACGTCCTCGGGGACACTGAAATTGACGGTGCTCATGGCGGGTAGTTGTTGAAGTCTTCAACAAGTTCGTACGCTACACCTCAGCCGCGCGCGCCGAAGATCGCACTGCCCACGCGCACGATCGTCGCGCCTTCGGCCACAGCGGCGTCGAGGTCGGCGCTCATGCCCATCGACAGCGTGTCCAGCGCCAGCCCTGAAACGTTCAGTGCGTTCAGCGCGTGCAGCAGTTCACGCAAGCGCCGGTGCGGCAGCCGCTGCGCTTCGAAGTCTGGCGCCGGCTCGGGGATCGCCATCAGCCCGCGCAGCCGCACGCGCTCGGCCGGCAGCGCCGCCACCGCGTGCGCCAGCGCCGGCACCTCGGCCGGCGCCAGCCCGCTCTTGCTGGCTTCGCCGCTGATGTTGACCTGCAGGCACAGCTGCAGCGGCGGCAGCCCCGCAGGGCGCTGCTCGGCCAGCCGTTGCGCGGTCTTCAGCCGATCGACGCTGTGCACCCAGTCGAAGGCCTCGGCCACCGCGCGCGTCTTGTTGCTTTGCAGCGGCCCGATCAGGTGCCAGCGCAGGTGCTGGCGCAGATCGGCCAGTGCGTCGATCTTGGCCAGCGCCTCTTGCACGTAGTTCTCGCCGAAGTCGCGCTGGCCGGCGGCGAACGCTTCGCGCAGCTGCGTTGCGCCGAAGGTCTTGCCCACCGCCAGCAGCGTGACGCTTTGCGCGGGGCGCCGCGCGTCGTTGCAGCCGCGCGCGATGCGCTGGCGCACAAGCTGCAAGTTCTCTGCGATGCTCGCCATGGTGTTTGGAGCTTAGCGCGCCGCCGCGCGCCCCCGCCATGGACATCACGCAACTGCTGGCCTTCTCGGTCAAGAACAAGGCCTCCGACCTGCACCTGTCGGCCGGGCTGCCGCCGATGATCCGCGTGCACGGCGACGTGCGGCGCATCAACATCGAGCCGCTGGACCACAAGCAGGTGCACGCCATGGTGTACGACATCATGAACGACGGCCAGCGCAAGCACTTCGAGGACACGCTGGAGTGCGACTTCAGCTTCGAGATCCAAGGCCTGGCGCGCTTTCGCGTCAACGCCTTCAACCAGAACCGCGGCGCCGGCGCGGTGTTCCGCACCATCCCGAGCAAGATCCTGACGCTGGAGCAGTTGAATGCTCCCAAGGTCTTCGCCGACCTGGCGCTCAAGCCGCGCGGCCTGGTGCTGGTGACCGGCCCCACCGGCTCGGGCAAGAGCACGACGCTGGCCGGCATGGTCAACCACCTGAACGAAAACGAGTACGGCCACGTGCTGACGGTGGAAGACCCGATCGAATTCGTGCACGAGAGCAAGAAGTGCCTGGTCAACCAGCGCGAGGTGGGCCCGCACACCATGAGCTTCAACAACGCGCTGCGCGCCGCGCTGCGCGAGGACCCGGACGCGATCCTGGTCGGCGAAATGCGCGACCTGGAAACCATCCGCCTGGCGCTGACCGCGGCCGAAACCGGTCACCTGGTGTTCGGCACCTTGCACACCAGCTCCGCCGCCAAGACGGTGGACCGCGTGGTCGACGTCTTCCCCGCGGCCGAGAAGGACATGGTGCGCGCGATGCTGTCGGAGTCGCTGGTGGCGGTGATCTCGCAGTCGCTGTGCAAGCTGAAGGACGGCTCGGGCCGCGTCGCCGCGCACGAAATCATGCTGGCGACCTCGGCGATCAAGAACCTGATCCGCGAAAACAAGATCGCGCAGATGTATTCGAGTATCCAGACCGGGCAGAGCCTGGGTATGCAGACGCTGGATCAGAATCTGGCGGACCTGGTGCGGCGTAATGTGATTTCAGCGGCCGAGGCGCGGTCGAAGGCGAAGTTTCCGGAGAATTTTCCGGGTTAGGGAGCGCGATTGTAACTCTAACCGGTTAGGGGTGCAGAACTGCGCCATAGATCACGTTGGGCCTTTTCCATCAAGGAGATCGCATGTTCAAGAAGTTTGTAGTTGCCGCAATGTCTGTTTCACTGCTCGCCCTCAGCGGGTGCCAATCCACCGGGCCGAAATATCAAAACGTCCGCTCATATAGCGAAGGCTTAGCACCCGTGCAAACTAGCGGAGGAAAGTGGGGTTTCGTCAATGAAAAGCAGCAGTGGGTCATTAAGCCGAAGTTTGAAGATGCAAAGGAATTTCAAGGCGGGAAGGCCGCTGCCAAGCTGAACGGTAAATGGGGCTTCATCAACAAGCGCGGCGATTGGATTTAACCCACCCCTCTTTGCATCTACTCCGCGCCTATTTGCCGGGTGAGGCGCGGCAGCTTTGCGTTCCGGCGCTACTCATGGAAGGAAATCAACATGGCTAAAGGTGGTGGCGGCAGCGGTGGAGGTAAAGGTGGTGGTGGCGGTGGCAAAGGGGGAGGCGGTAGCGCCGGGAAAGGTGGAGGTGGCTCCTCTGGCGGTGGAGGCAAGGGTGGTGGCGGTGGCAAAGGCTACGGTGCGCCGGGTGGTTGGCCAAGCACAACTGGCAATCTTTCTGGCGGTGGCAGAGGCAATGCGCCTCCGTCCAAAGCGTAGTTTCGTCTGAGCGCGGGCTTTGTTGTGATCCTCCAAGGCCCAACCCTCTATCAATCCACCGAAGTTAAGCCATGTCACCCCTTGTAGGCGTAGCGTGGGTGAGGCTTGACATGGTTCGATGGCCGAGGTCGGGATCCAATCCACCGAAGTTAAGCCATGTCACCCCTTGTAGGCGTAGCGTGGGTGAGGCTTGACATGGTTCGATGGCCGAGGTCGGGATCGTCCCGGGCGGTAGCGCTGCATGTTGGCCGCGAGTTGTCTGAGCGTCGCGGCGATGGCGGCGATCACGTCGCCCACCATCAGCAAGGTGCTCGGCAACGCGCGCTGCACGAAGCGCGCGGCGTAGCTTCGGTTGCAGCGCCGAGCCGTGTCGTTGGGTGGATGCTCGCTCAGCGCCGTGGGAATCACGGGTCAGGTCTAGCAACATAGTATCTGGCAATCTATGATTGATCCATACCATGGCTCGACCGATCCGTCTCGAATTCAACGGCGCGCTTTATCACGTGACCTCGCGCGGTGATCGGCGCGAGCTGATCTACGAGGACGACACGGATCGAGCACAATTTCTGGGCGTGCTCGGCGACGTGATCGGACGGTTCAACTGGCGATGCCACGCGTACTGCCTGATGGGCAACCACTACCATCTCGTCATCGCGACACCGGACGCAAACTTGTCCAGGGGCATGCGCCAGCTCAACGGCGTATTCACCCAGTGGAGCAATCGGCGGCATGGCCGAACCGGGCATCTGTTCCAGGGGCGCTACAAGGCGATCCTGGTCGACTCGGACAGCTACCTGCTGGAGCTGACGAGATATGTCGTGCTGAACCCAGTGCGGGCGCGTATGGTGAAGGCGCCCGAAGCATGGCCTTGGACCAGCTATCGGGCGATGACGGGCGACGTCGAAGCGCCGAGTTGGCTGGAGACAGACGAATTGCTGGCCCAGTTCGGATCGCATCGCTCGCGCGCAGCCACGGCGTACCAGCGCTTCGTGCACGAGGGGATCGATGGCGAGTCGATCTGGAAGCATTTGAACCGACAAGTCTTCCTTGGTGACGACGCGTTCGTGACCCGATCGCACAGGCGCGCCACGGTTCGCTCGGATGACCTGAACATCCCGCGTGCACAGCGCCGACCGCCAGCGCCGTCGTTGCAAGCGATCGCAAAGTCGCATCCTGATCGAGACAAGGCGATCAGGGCAGCCTGGTCCACCGGTGAATACAGCTACACGCAGATCGCCGCGCACTTCGGCGTGCATTTCACGACGGTCGGGCGCATCGTGAGGCGGTCGATCTGAGGACTGAAGAGTATGTGCTATTGTGCTAGACCTGACCCCGGACATCCCCTGTACTTCACCACCCGCAGACCAAGATGTTTCGCGAATGCATCGAAGTCCCGGTCGCCGTGAAGCAGCCTGTAGCCGTCCACGATGCAGCGAGTGGCGATGACGGCGTCTATCGTTCCGCGGATCGTCACGCCCAGCGCACGGAGCTTGCGAAAGTTCCGCGCAGCCTCGATGGCCAAGCCCTCGCCGCCGAGAACGACCTGCTGCAAGCGCCCCAACTGCCGCCGAGCCTCGTTGAAGCCGCGATCGTCCTTGAAGCCCCGCAGCACTTCGGCAAGGATCAGGTCGCCGACCAGGATTCCCTCGACACCCAGATTCGCATCCAACCACTCTGCTTGCGGCGTCGGCGTATTCCTGAAGAAGTCGACCCAGACGCTGGAGTCGACGAGGATCACTTGTCGCGCCTCATGGCGTCGAGATCCCCTTCCCATTCGTACTTGCCCCTGAGCTTGCGCAGCTCCGTCTGCTGCTGGAGCCGAAGCAGCGTCTGCAAGCCGAGCTCCACCGCTTCACGCTTGGTCTTCAAGCCGGTGGCCCGAAGCGTATCCGCCATGAGCTTGTCGTCGATCACGATGTTGGTTCGCATGGTGTGCACATCCGGCAGAAACGTACACATTCTACCGGGCGCGTCGGAATAGGAACCCGTCTTGCCTGACTCCAATGCGCGATCGACACCGAACTGAACCGCATCGGGCCTGACCTCTCACCAACCCGAGCGCCCGCCCAACACCCGAAGGACCCCTCATGGAACGCGACCAAGCCTCGAAATTCGTCAACGACCTGCTGCGCCTGATGCTGGCGCGCAATGGCTCCGACCTGTTCCTCACCGCCGAATTCCCGCCGGCGATCAAGGTCGACGGCAAGGTGACCAAGGTCAGCCCGCAGCCGCTGACCGGCCAGCACACGCTGCAGCTGGCGCGCACGGTGATGAACGACAAGCAGGCCGCCGAGTTCGAGCGCACCAAGGAGTGCAACTTCGCGATCAGCCCGCAAGGCGTCGGGCGCTTTCGCGTCAACGCCTTCATGCAGCAAGGCCAGGTCGGGCTGGTGTTCCGCACGATCCCGTCGACGCTGCCGACCATCGAAGGGCTGAACCTGCCCAAGATCTTGAAGGACGTGGCGCTGGCCAAGCGCGGGCTGGTGATCTTCGTCGGCGCCACCGGCTCGGGCAAGAGCACCTCGCTGGCGGCGATGGTCGACCACCGCAACCAGAACAGCTTCGGCCACATCATCACCATCGAAGACCCGGTGGAGTTCGTGCACCCGCACAAGAACTGCATCGTCACGCAGCGCGAGGTCGGCCTGGACACCGAGGGCTGGGAGGCGGCGCTGAAGAACACATTGCGCCAGGCGCCCGACGTGATCCTGATGGGCGAGATCCGCGACCGCGAGACGATGGACCACGCGGTGGCCTTCGCCGAGACCGGCCACCTGTGCATGGCCACGCTGCACGCCAACAGCGCCAACCAGGCGCTGGACCGCATCATCAACTTCTTCCCCGAAGAGCGCCGCGCGCAGCTGCTGATGGACCTGTCGCTGAACCTGAAGGCGCTGGTGTCGCAGCGGCTGCTGCCGCACCAGGAGGGCAAGGGCCGCATCGCGGCGGTGGAGGTCATGCTGAACACGCCGCTGGTGGCCGACATGATCTTCAAGGGCGAGGTCGGCGACATCAAGGAGCTGATGAAGCGCAGCCGCGAGCTGGGCATGCAGACCTTCGACCAGGCGCTGTTCGACCTGTACGAGGCGCACCAGGTGACTTACGAGGACGCGCTGCGCAACGCCGACTCGGTGAACGACCTGCGGCTGCAGATCAAGCTGCACAGCCAGCGTGCGCGCAACCCGGATCTGGCCTCGGGCACCGAGCACCTGACGATCGTGTGAGCGGGCTGCGGCGCGCGGCGGCGCGGGCATACTGCGCTGCATGAGCAGCAAGACCTATGACCGCGTGCCGCCGCGCCGCGTCGCCTTCATCGGCCTGGGCGTGATGGGCTACCCGATGGCCGGCCATCTGGCGCGCGCCGGGCACGACGTCACCGTCTACAACCGCAGCGCCGCCAAGGCCGAGGCCTGGCAGGCGTTGTACGGCGGCCAGCGCGCCAGCACCCCGGCAGCGGCGGCCGCCGGCGCCGATTTCGTCTTCGCCTGTGTCGGCAACGACGACGACCTGCGCAGCGTGGTGCTCGGCGACGACGGCGCCCTGGCCGGCATGAAGCCGGGCGCGGTCTTCGTCGACCACACCACCACGTCGGCAGCGGTGGCGCGCGAGTTGCACGCCTTGGCCCTGGCGCGCGGCCTGCAGTTCGTCGACGCGCCGGTGTCTGGCGGCGAGGCCGGCGCGGTCAACGGCGTGCTCACGGTGATGTGCGGCGGCGATACCGCAGCCTTCGAGGCGATGCGCCCGCTGGCGCTGGCCTATGCACGCGCGGTCACGCGGGTCGGCGGCCCCGGCGCGGGCCAGCTGTGCAAGATGGTCAACCAGACCTGCATCGCCGGCATGGTGCAGGCCTTGGCCGAGGCCATCGTCTTCGGCGAGAAGGCGGGGCTGGACATGAAGCAGGTGCTCGGAGTCATCGGCCAGGGCGCGGCGCAGAGCTGGCAGATGGAGCAGCGCGGGCCGACCATGATCGAAGGCCGCTTCGACTTCGGCTTCGCGGTCGACTGGATGCGCAAGGACCTGGGCCTGGTGCTGGCCGAGGCGCGGCGCAACGGCGCACGGCTGCCGGTGACGGCGCTGGTCGACCAGTTCTACGGCGACCTGCAGCACTCGGGCGGCGGCCGGCTGGACAGCTCGAGCCTGATCCAGCGGCTGCGCGACTGAGCGCGCGACTGAGTGCGCGGCCGCGGCTGCCGCTGAAGGCAGCGGCGCTACTTGGCGGGTGCCGACGCGGCCGACGGCGGCGGCACCAGCATCGCCGCAGCCTCGGCCGGCGAGATGATCTCGAACACCTTGACCACCCGTTGCACGCCGCCGACGCCGCGCGCCACCTGCGCCGCGGTCATCGACTCGACCTCGGTGAGCCGGCCCATCAGGTAGACCACGCCGCGCTCGGTGACCACCTTCACCGACACCACCTGCAGCTCCTTGGCGTCGAAGATCGCGGCCTTGACCTTGCCGGTGATGATGGTGTCGTTGGCGCGCTGCGACAGCGTGGTGTTGGGCATCACCGCCAGCTCGTTGAGCACCAGGCGCACGTTGTCGACCTTGGTGATCAGGGTCTCGATCTTGCTGCGGTCGGCCTCGGTGGGCACCTCGCCGGTGAGCAGCACCACGCGGTTGTAGCTGGTGGCGTTGACATGGCCGCGTTGGCCGATGTTCTCGTCGATCACCACCGCCACGCGCAGCTCGATCGCCTGATCGTCGAGCTGCGTGCCCGAGCTGCGGCGGTCCATCGCCACCATCGTGCTGCCGGCCACCGCGCCGCCGGCCAGCACCACGCAGCCGCCCAGCGTGCCGAGCACGGCCGCCGTCAGCGCGCCGGCCGCCAGCCACCGCAACACACCCACCCGCTGCAAGCCTGAGTTGCTCATGCGCTGTCCTGTTCTCCCATCAATTGCACGTCGACCGCATCGCATAAGCAGTGCAGCACCAGAAGTTGCAGCTCGAGCACGCGCGCGGCGCGCTCGTGCGGTATCGCCAGCAGCACGTCGGTGTCCTTCAGCTTGGCCTGCGGCGCGGTCGTGGCCGACGCGCCCAGCAGCACCACGCTCATGTCGCGCGCGTGCGCGGCGGCTACGGCGGCGTCCAGCGCCGCATCGTTGGCCTGGCCGCCGATCAGCAGCAGCAGGTCGCCGCCCTGCCCCAGCGCCTGCACCTGTTTGGCAAAGACCTGCGCCGGACCCACCCGGGTGAGCAGCACGCTGTCGCTGGCCAGCGCGACCGACGCCAAGCCCGGCCGGTCGCGCTCGAAGCGGTCGACGAAGGCTGCGCTGAAGTGCTGTGCCAGGGCGGCGGCGCCGCCCGAGCCCCCCACCAGCAACTTGCCGCCGGAGGTGATGCAGCCGATCAGCGCCTGCGCGGCCTCGGCGATCGGCCGGCTCAGGCTTTCCGCGGCCTGGTATTGAAGGTCAGCGCTGTCGAAGAACTGCTGCTGGATGCGCTGTTCGAGCATGAGCATGGATCATATGACACCACCCCGGCGCGGCAGTTCAGCCGGCATCGAAGGCGCCCTTGACCCAGCAGATGCCCGCACCGTCGAGGCCGACCACGTCGAAGCGGCACGGCGGCTCACCCGGCAGCCGCTGCAGGTAGTGCTGCGCGGCGCGCACGATGCGCCGCTGCTTGGCCGCGGTCACGCTGGCGATCGCGCCGCCGTGGTCGGTGCCGGCGCGCGCGCGCACCTCGACGAACACCAGCGTGCCGTCGCGCTCGCGCAGGATCAGGTCGACCTCGGCGCCGCGCGCATGCGGACCCCCTGCCACCCGATAATTGCGCTGCACCAGCAGCAGGCCGTGGCGCTGCAGATGGGCCAGCGCCAACGCCTCGGCCGCGTCGCCGATGGCCTTGGTCGTGCGCCCGTTCCGCCCGATGCCGCCGCTGCCGCGGCCCCCCGCATTGAACATCGATCCCTCTACGCTGCAACGCGCGGCTGCCGCAGCAGCCGGCGCGCAACAGTATCCCGCAGCCGCGTTGTACGTCGTGGCCACGCCGATCGGCAACCTGGCCGATCTGACGCTGCGAGCGATCCACGTGCTCGGCTGCGTCGACGCGGTGGCCTGCGAGGACACCCGCGTGGCCGGCGCGCTGCTGCGACATCTGGGGCTGGACAAGCCATTGCTCGCGCTGCACGCGCACAACGAGCAGCAGGCCGCCGATCGGGTGCTGCAGCGGCTGGCCGACGGCCAGCGCGTGGCCTACGTCAGCGATGCCGGCACGCCGGCCGTTTCCGACCCCGGCGCGGCGCTGGTCGCGCGCGTGGCCGCGGCCGGGCATCGGGTGGTGCCGATTCCCGGCGCGAGCAGCGCGCTGGCCGCGCTCAGCGTGGCCGGGGATGCGGGCGCGACGGGCTTTGCCTTCGCCGGCTTCCTGAGTGCGCGCGGCAGCGCGCGCGACGCCGAGCTGCGGGCGTTGCTGCACGAGCAACGCACGCAGCTGCTGTTCGAGGCGCCGCACCGCATCGAAGCGCTGGCCGCCGAGTTGGCCGCGCTGGCGCCGCAGCGCAGGCTCACGCTGTGCCGCGAGCTGACCAAGCAGTTCGAGACCGTGCACACGCTGCCTGCCGCGGCACTGCCCGGCTGGCTGGCGGAAGATGCCAACCGCCGCCGCGGGGAGTTCGTGCTGGTGCTGCACGCGCCGCCGCGCGCCGGCGACAGCGACGCGCTGCCGGCCGCGGCGCTGCACACGCTGCGCGTGCTGCTGCGCGAGCTGCCGCTGAAGCAGGCGGTGCGCCTGGCGGCCGAAGCCAGCGCGGCACCGCGCAATGCGCTGTACCAGGCCGCGTTGCAGCTCAAGGCCGACGGCGGCGAGCCGGGCTGAGCGCGCCCGCGAAGCCGCGCCGCCCCTTGCACGGCGCCGCCGCGCACCCACTTCTAGAATGATTCGCGTCCCTTTCGCACCCCCTGGGCCCCACCGCCCGCTGCCACCGAGGAAGCCTTGCCCATGAACCGCCGCGAACCCACCATCGAACGCCTGGCCGTTGCCGAGCAGGTGTTGCTCGAGCCCTTCGGCCTGGACGAAGCGGCGCTGGCGCGCGCGCTGGCCACCATCGGCGAGCACCGCATCGACGACGCCGACCTGTACTTCCAGAGCACGCGCCACGAGGGCTGGAGCCTGGAAGAAGGCATCGTCAAGAGCGGCAGCTTCAGCATCGACCAAGGCGTGGGCGTGCGCGCGCTGGCCGGCGAGAAGACCGCTTTCGCCTACTCCGACGAGCTGTCCGAAGCCGCGCTGCTGGACGCCGCGCGCACCGTGCGCAGCATCGCGGCGGCCGGGCAGAACAAGCGGGTGAAGGTGGGCGCCGCGGCACGACACAGCGGCGGGCACACGCTGTACGCGCCCGCCGACCCGATCGCCACGCTGGACAGCGCGGCCAAGGTGGCGCTGCTCGAGCGCGTCGAGCGCATGGCGCGCGCCAAGGACCCGCGCATCGTGCAGGTGATGGCCGGGCTGGCCGCCGAGCACGAGGTGGTGCTGGTGGCACGCGCCGACGGCACCCGCGCCGCCGATGTGCGCCCACTGGTGCGGGTGTCGGTGACGGTGATCGCCGAACAGGATGGCCGCCGCGAAATGGGCACCGGCGGCGGCGGCGGCCGCTTCGGCCTGGGCTACTTCCAGGACGACGTGCTGAAGTCCTACGTCGACCAGGCGGTCAACGCCGCGCTGACCAACCTCGAAGCGCGCCCGGCGCCGGCCGGCGAGATGAGCGTGGTGCTCGGCCCCGGCTGGCCCGGCGTGCTGCTGCACGAGGCGGTCGGCCACGGCCTGGAAGGCGACTTCAACCGCAAGGGATCGAGCACCTTCGCCGGGCGCATCGGCCAGCGCGTGGCGGCCAAGGGCGTGACCGTGCTCGACGACGGCACGATCGCCGACCGCCGCGGCTCGCTCAACATCGACGACGAAGGCCACGCCACGCAGCGCAACGTGCTGATCGAAGACGGCATCCTGAAGGGCTACCTGCAGGACACGCTGAACGCGCGGCTGATGCGCGTCAAGCCCACCGGCAACGGCCGGCGCGAAAGCTACGCCCACGTGCCGATGCCGCGCATGACCAACACCTACATGCTGGCCGGCAAGCTGCCCAAGGAGGAGATCATCGCCAGCCTGAAGCGCGGCGTGTACGCCACCAACTTCGGCGGCGGCCAGGTCGACATCACCAGCGGCAAGTTCGTGTTCTCGGCCAGCGAGGCCTTCTGGGTCGAGAACGGCAAGATCCAGTACCCGGTGAAGGGCGCGACGCTGATCGGCAACGGCCCCGAGGCGATGACGCGCGTCAGCCTGATCGGCAACGACCTGCAGCTGGACACCGGCGTCGGCGTGTGCGGCAAGGACGGCCAGAGCGTGCCGGTGGGCGTGGGCCAGCCGACGCTGCGCATCGACCGACTGACGGTGGGCGGTACGGCGTAGGGACACAAACACGTGCCTGCGCACGTGTTTGTGCTCTACGCCGGCGAGGAGCTCTGCGACGAGCGGCGTGGGGACGCTGCAAGCCGGCGAGGAGCTCTGCGACGAGCGGCGCGCCGCCGCTGCTGACCGGCGAGCTCACCGCACGCAAGACGGCACGCCCGCAAACGCTGCGCTGATACCCGGGCAGCTGCGCAGGCAACGCTCGGCAGGGTTGCTGACCGGCCCGTACCTCGGCCTCAACCGGTCGATGACCGGCCGCTCAATGCGGCTTGCGCGGCCGCTTGAACGCGTCGGGGCGGATCACGTTGCCGTCACGCTGCGCCGCGCGGCGCGCACGGCGGATCAGCTCTTCGGCCTGTTCGGCGGCCTGCGCCGCCTGCGCTGCCTGCTGGCGCTGCGCGCGATCGCGTCCGCCACGACGCAGGCGCTGCCGTCCGGCATGCCAGGCACGCTGCCAGACGGCGTCGATGCGCTGGCGCTGCCGCGCCGGCAGCAGCATGCGCAGCAGCATCAGCAGGCACAGCCCGAGCACCACGCCCGCGACGATGGGCTCCAGCATGGCGGCGTCGCGCCTCAAACCGTGTCGCGCAGCCGGCGCAGCGCCACCGACAGCATCGCCAGGTCGGCCGACTTGGCTTCGGCCAGTTCGGCCAGCAGCCGCCGCGCGGCGCGCAGCGACTCGCCTTGCTCGGCCTCCCAGGCCTGCAGCATCGCCGCGGCGCTGCCCTCGCGCTGGCGCATCACCTGCAGCGCCAGATCTCGCTGCAGCTCGGCCAGCTCGTCGGCCAGCGCGCTGCGCGCCAGCGTGTCCCAGTAACCGTCGGACGGCAGCTGCTCGATCTGCTGCTGCACGCGCTGCAGGCCAAGGCTGGTGGCCAGCTCGCGGTGCACCGCGCCCACCTGCTGCAGCGGCAGTTGCGCGAACTCGGCGGTTTCGGCCACGTCCAGCGCCTCGGCCAGGGTGTCGCTGGCTGCCACCGCGTGCGCCAGCTCGGCCGGCACGCCAGCGGCCACCCAGTCGTCGGCCAGTGCCGATCCGCCCACTGAACCCGATGTCGTGGCCTGCGGCCGCGCGCGCTGCAGCGCCACCGCCGGGCTCAGCCGCTCGACCAGCGCCATCGCGCTTTGGCTGCGCCGGCGTGGATGCACCAGCCAGGTGGTCGCGCGCGTGCCCAGCGCGCGCAGGCGCTCGAACATCGCGCCTTGCACGCCGTCGGCCACGATGTTGTCCAGCGCCTCGATCTGCTTCCACAGCGCGGTCAGGCCGAACACCTCGCGCGCGACCAGCCAGGCACGCACGATCTGCGCCGGGGCGGCGCCGGTCATCTCGCCGAGGCGGTGCACGAAGGTCGGCCCGACCCGGTTGACCATGCGGTTGAGCACGTAGGTGGCGACGATCTCGCGCTTGAGCGGATGGCGCGCGATGTACGCGGCGAACTTCTCGCGCAGCAGCGCCGGGAAGTAGCGCGCCAGCACGGCGCCCAGCCACGGCTCGTCGGGCAGCTCGGACTCGAGCAGCGCATCGGCCAGCCACATCTTGCTGTAGGCCAGCAGCACCGCCAGCTCGGGGCTGGTCAGGCCCTGGCCGAGCGCCTTGCGCTGCGCGATCGACTCGTCGTCGGGCAGGAACTCGATCGCGCGGTCGAGCCGCCCGGCCTTTTCGAGAAAGCGCATGAAGCGCGCCTGGCGGTCCAGCAGCGCCGCGCCGTGGCGGTGCGTCAGCGAGATCACCTGCGGCTGGTGGTAGTTGTCGGCCAGCACCATCGCCGCGACCTCGTCGGTCATCTGCGGCAGCAGCGCGTTGCGCTGCTTTTCGGTCATCTCGCCGTCGGCCACCGCCAGGCCGAGCAGGATCTTGATGTTGACCTCGTGGTCGGAGGTGTCGACCCCGGCCGAGTTGTCGATGGCGTCGGTGTTGATGCGCACGCCGTTCAACGCGGCCTCGATCCGCCCGAGCTGGGTGCAGCCCAGGTTGCCGCCTTCGCCCACCACCTTGCAGCGCAGATCGGCGCCGTCGACGCGCAGTGCGTCGTTGGCGCGGTCGCCGACGTCGGCATGGCTTTGGCTGCGCGCCTTGACGTAGGTACCGATGCCGCCGTTGTAGAGCAGGTCGACCGGGGATTTCAGGATCGCGCTGAGCAACTCGGCCGGCGCCATGCGCGCGCCGCCGGCATCGGCCTCGATGCCCAGCGCGGCGCGCGCCTGCGGCGACAGCGGGATCGACTTCTCGCTGCGCGGCCACACGCCGCCGCCGGCCGAGATCAGCTTGGCGTCGTAGTCGGCCCACGACGAGCGCGGCAGCTTGAACAACCGCTCACGCTCGGCGAAGGACGCGGCGGCGTCAGGGTCGGGGTCGATGAAGACGTGGCGGTGGTCGAACGCCGCCACCAGGCGGATGTGATGCGACAGCAGCATGCCGTTGCCGAAGACGTCGCCCGACATATCGCCGATGCCCACCACGGTGAAGTCCTGGCGCTGGGTGTCGACCCCCAGCTCGCGGAAGTGGCGCTTGACGCTTTCCCAGGCGCCGCGCGCGGTGATGCCCATGCCCTTGTGGTCGTAGCCGACGCTGCCGCCCGAGGCGAAGGCATCGCCCAGCCAGTGGCCGTACTCGGCCGACACCGCGTTGGCGTGGTCGGAAAAGCTGGCGGTGCCCTTGTCGGCCGCGACCACCAGGTACGGGTCGTCGCCGTCGATGCGGTGCACCAGCGGCGGCGGCACGGTGCGTCCGCCGGCAAGGTTGTCGGTCAGGTCGAGCAGGCCGCGCAGGTAGTCCTTGTAGCAGGCCACGCCCTCGGCGAGGTAGGCCTCGCGCTCGCTGGGCGGCGGAGCCTTCTTCAGCACGAAGCCGCCCTTGCTGCCGGCCGGCACGATCACGGTGTTCTTCACCATCTGCGCCTTCACCAGCCCCAGCACCTCGGTGCGGAAGTCCTCGGGCCGGTCGCTCCAGCGCAGGCCGCCGCGCGCCACCTTGGCGCCGCGCAGGTGGATGCCCTCGAAGCGCGGCGAGTACACGAAGATCTCGTACAGCGGCCGCGGGCTGGGCAGCCCCGGCACCTGGGCCGAATCGAACTTCAGGCTCAGGAACGCGCGGCGCGCGCCCGGTGCGCCCGAATGGCCGGCGCCGGTGCGCCAGTGGTTGCAGCGCAGCGTGGCGCAGATCAGGCCCAGCAGCTGGCGCAGCACGCGGTCTTCGTTGAGGTTGTCGACGCCATCGAGCGCCTGCGCGATCGCGTCGGCCTGGGCCGCGGCGGCCGCCGCGTCATGTTCGCTCGGGTGCAGCCGCAGCCGGAACAGCTTGACCAGCATGCGCGTGATGTGCGGCTGCGCGGCCAGCGTCGCCTCGATCGTGGCCTGGGTCAACGCGAAGCCGATCTGCTTGCAGTACTTGGCGTAGGCGCGCAGCACCACGATGTCGTCGGCGGCCAGCCCGGCACGCAGCACCAGCCGGTTGAAATCGTCGTTCTCGATCTGGCCGGCGAACACCCGGCTGAAGGTGTCCTCGAACAGCCGCGCCAGCGCCTCGGGGTCCTGTGCCTGGGCCAGCTGCGCCTCGAGCTTGAAGTCGTGCAGCCACACGAGCGCGCCGCCGGCAGCGCCCGGCTGCCCCGGCTGCCCCGATGGCCCCGACTGCAGCTGGAAGTTGTCTTCGCCCATCACCCGCACGCCCATGTGCTCGAGCATCGGCAGGCTGTCGGACAACACCACCGGCGCACCCAGCCGGTAGACCTTGAAGCCCAGCGCGTGCGCGCTGCCGCCCAGCGGCCGGTACAGCGCCACGCCCAGCGGCTGCTCGGGCGTGAGCGCATCGGCCTTCAGCAGGTCGGGCACCGCGGCGCGCGCGCGCTGGGTCTCGCGGTAGACCTGCGGGAACGCGCTGGCCCAGCGGTTGAACAGCACCATGCCCTGGGCTTCGCCGAGCTCGTCGACCAGCGCCTCGCGCAGGCCGTCGTCCCAGCGGCGCGCCGCCGCCGCCAGCGCGGCCTCGACCTCGCGCACGTCGACCGCGGGCAGCTGGCCCGGGGTGGTGCGGATGCTGAAGTTCACGCGCGCCAGCAGCGCGTCGCCCAACTGCACGTCGAAGTCGACGCGCTGGCCGGCAAACGCGGCCATCAGGATGGCCTGGAACTTCTTGCGCAAATCGGTCGAATAGGCCTCGCGCGGCACGTACACCAGGCACGACACGTAGCGCTGGTACGGGTCGTGCCAGACGAACAGCCGCAGCCGCTGGCGCTCGCTGGCGGCCAGGATGCCCTGCGCGGTGTGGTGCAGATCGTCCTCGCCGATCTGGAACAGGTCATCGCGCGGGAAGGTGGCCAGGATGTGGTGCAGCGCCTTGGCCAGGTGGCCGCCTTCGGGCAACGCCGCGCGGGCCATCACGGCTTGCACCTTGTGGCGCAGCAGCGGAATCTCGCCGGCGCGCGCACTGTAGGCCGACGAGGTGAACAGGCCGATGAAGCGGTGCTCGCCGATCACCTTGCCGGCGGCGTCGTAGCGCTTGACGCCGATGTAGTCGGTGTAGGCGGGGCGGTGCACGGTGGCCCGTGTGTTCGAGCGCGTCACCAGCAGCACCGGGGCGGGCGCGCGGGCCAGCGCGCGCGCCGACGCCGGCACCGCCGCAAAACTCGACGAAACCCGGGCCTCGGTGTCGCGCAGCACGCCCAGCGCGCTGCCCGGCAGCACCCGCAGCACGTCGCCGCCTTGGTCGTCTTGCACCAGGTCGTGGCAGCGGTAGCCCAGCAGCGTCAGGTGATCGTCGGCCAGCCACTGCAAGAACGCGGCCGTCTCGGCCGCCAGCTCGGCCGGCACCGTGGCCGGTGCGTGCTGCAGTTCGCCGATCGCCGCGTGCAGTTGCTGCAGCATCGGCTTCCAGTCGGCGACGGCGGCGCGCACGTCGCCCAGCACGCGCTGCAAGCCGTCGGCGAGCTGGGCGCGCTGCCCGGCGTCGACCAGGCGGTCGACCTCGATGTACATCCACGATTCGCGCAGGCCCTGCGCGTCGTGCTCGTGCGCGCCGACCTCGCGCAGCGACTGCAAGCGCCCCTGCGCGTCGCGCTGCACCAGCAGCACCGGGTGCACCAGCAGGTGCAGCGACAGGCCCTGGCGGTTGATCTCCATGGTGACGGAGTCGACCAGGAAGGGCATGTCGTCGTTGACGATCGCGACCACCGAATGGCGCGACACCCAGCCGTGGTCTGCCAGCGACGGGCTGATCACCTGCAGCCGCGCCTGGCCCGGCGTGCGCTCGGCGCCGAACTGCCAGCTCGACAACAGCGCGCCCAGCAAGTCCTCGCTTGATCGCGCGGCCAGATCGTCGTCGTCCAGGTGCTGCAGGCAAGCCTGGGCAAAGGTGTCGAACAACGCGCGCTGCCCGGCTTGCACCCGGTTGGCGGCCAGCGCCAGCAAGGCGTCGATGCGCTCGCGGCGCAGCCCTTCGGTCGATGGGTTCATGCGGTGGTCTCCTTGGGCCGAGCTGGGCGCCGCGGCGCCGGCCGCGGCAGCCTGGTGGCCGCTTCGAGGCAGCCTTGTTCTCGTGTCGCGCAGCATACGCCTGCGCCATCGCCTTGCCGACCGCATGCCATCGGCGCGCAAGCGCTGCGTGGCAGCGTGCTAAAGTCGCGCCCGATGAAATCGACCGCACTGCGCTTTGCGAGCTACTGGTTTACGGCCCCACCCGGCGGCTGGACCTTGTGGCGCGCGTGAAACGCAAGACGCACCCGATCCAGAACAACCGCCGGCAACCCCGGCGGTTTTTTGTTGCCCGCTTTCACATGACCCGGAGTCCCAGAGCATGCAGTCCCGAAGCCACGGCGCCGAAGCGCGCCACGCGTTGAGCGAGAAGACCAGCGAAACCGACGACCAGCGCATCCGCGACATCACGCCGCTGCCGCCGCCCGAACACCTGATCCGCTTCTTCCCCATCGGCGGCACGCCGGTGGAAAAGCTGATCACGCACACCCGCGATACGGTGCGCCACATCATGCGCCGCAAGGACGACCGGCTGCTGGTGATCATGGGCCCGTGCTCGATCCACGACCCGGCCGCGGCGCTGGACTACGCGCGCCGGCTGCTGCCGCTGCGCCAGCAGCACGCCGATACGCTGGAGATCGTGATGCGCGTTTACTTCGAAAAGCCGCGCACCACGGTGGGCTGGAAGGGGCTGATCAACGACCCCTACCTGGACGAGAGCTACCGCATCGACGAGGGCTTGCGCATCGCGCGCCAGCTGCTGGTGGAGATCAACCGCCTGGGCATGCCGGCAGCCAGCGAGTTCCTCGACGTCATCAGCCCGCAGTACATCGGCGACCTGATCAGCTGGGGCGCGATCGGCGCGCGCACCACCGAAAGCCAGGTGCACCGTGAGCTGGCCTCGGGCCTGTCCGCGCCGGTGGGCTTCAAGAACGGCACCGACGGCAACGTGAGGATCGCGATCGACGCGATCCAGGCGGCCGCGCGGCCGCACCACTTTCTGTCGGTGCACAAGAACGGCCAGGTGGCGATCGTCGAGACCAAGGGCAACAAGGACTGCCACCTGATCCTGCGCGGCGGCAAGGCGCCGAACTACGACGCCGCGCACGTCGCCGCGGCCTGCAAGGAGATCGAGGCGGCCAAGCTCGATTGCACGCTGATGATCGATTGCAGCCATGCCAACAGCAGCAAGCAGCACGACAAGCAGCTCGACGTCGCCCGCGACGTCGCCGCGCAGCTGGCCGCGGGCAGCCGCTGCATCTTCGGCGTGATGGTCGAAAGCCACCTGGTGGCGGGCGCGCAGAAGTTCAGCGCCGGCAAGGACGACCCGGCCAAGCTGACCTACGGCCAGAGCATCACCGACGCCTGCCTGGGCTGGGACGATTCCACCGAGCTGCTGAGCGTGCTGAGTGAAGCGGTGAAGGCGCGGCGCCGGTCCTGAAGCCCGCACGATCAGCCCACCGGCTGCGCCAGCCGCTGCGTCAGCTCCAGCGACGGGCCGGGGCGGCGCCGGATCGAGCCGGCCACCCCCGGCGCGCGGACACCGTCATCGACTTGGGCCGGCAGCGACAGCGCTCTGGCGCGCATCGTGCATCTCAGTTGCTCCACCGCGCTTCGCGCGACCCGCGACGCCTGAAACGCCGCTGTGGGTGACGAGGGCGAGCGAAGGCGCCAGCGCGGCAGGCGCGCTCAGGCGCCGCAGGCGGCGACGCCCGTACTGTTGGCCGGGAGACTGGCGGTACCGCTAAGGGTGCCCAGCTCACCCGCGCTGCCAGCCAACGCCTTGTTGTTGAAGGTCACCGTCTTGGCTGCGGTATCGACGGTGACGTCAGTGATCGGGTTGCCGCCGTTCCTGCTGAACACTTCATAACGTGGTGCGTCGGAGGAAAAGAGGATGACTTCGAACACAGCCTTGTCGCTCTGGCGGAAGGACACCTGCAACGCATACTTGCGGCCGTTGGCGCCGGGCAGTTGTTCGGCAAAGAACTCGCAGGACGGCACGGGGCTGGTGCCCGTACCGCTTGCGCGTGCCATATTCCCGACAGTGCTCGCCTTCGCGAGATCGAGGGTCGTGTTTTCGGTGGCCGGGTTCGCCGCCGACAAAGTAAGCGCGCCGCCGCTGCCGCCGCCGGCCGAGTCGTCGCCGCCACATGCGCTCAGCGTCAGCATCACGGCCGCCGCCAACAGCGGTAGTCTTCACTCGCATCCGCGGTTGTCCTTTCATGGTTGCACTCGAGCACGGCGCCTCGCGCACCGGCACCCATCAGGATTGGTCGCGTCAGTCGCACCAACGGCCCATTGCCGGCGTCAGCGCGAGGACAAATCAACGCTGTCGACATCTGTGCTCGAGGCGCTGCACTACAACCCGCGCTGACCGCTTCGCGGGCGGGCGCGTCGCGGCCACCCGGCGCACGCGCTGAGTCCAACAGCGCGTGCCCAGGATGCCTGGCTCTGGCTCTGGCTCTGGCTCTGGCTCTGGCTCTGGCTCTGGCTCTGGCTCTGGCTCTGGCTCTGGCAGCAGATGCGTGCGAGGTGGCGCAGTTGCAGCCGAGGCTCGATTCCGCGTTCAGCCGCCGTCGCGTGCCAGCTTCTCGCTCTTCCAGTACACGTCATCACCGCCCAGCCCATCAAGCCTGGAGCGGTTGAGCACGCGAGCAAGCACGAACATCAGGTCGGACAGGCGGTTCAGGTACTGGCGCGGCGCGGCGTTGATCTTGTCCTGCGCGGCCAGCGCCACCAGCGCGCGCTCGGCGCGCCGCGCCACGGTGCGGCTGACATGCGCCAGCGCGGCGGCGCGGGTGCCGGCCGGCAGGATGAACTCCTGCAGCCGCGGCAGCGCGGCGTTGTGCTTCGCCAGCGCTTCGTCCAGCCGCAGCACGGCGTCGGCCTTGAGCAGTTCGTAGCCCGGGATCGACAGCTCGCCGCCCAGGTTGAACAACTCGTGCTGGATCACGCCCAGGAGCTCGCGCACGTCGGGCGGCAGCGGCTCGGCCAGCAGCACGCCGAGGCTGGAGTTCAGCTCGTCGACGTCGCCCAGCGCCTGGATGCGCAGGTGGTCCTTCGGTACGCGCGTGCCGTCGCCGAGGCCGGTGGAGCCGTCGTCGCCGGTGCGCGTGGCGATTTGTGTCAGTCGTTTTCCCATGGTGCGGCGATTGTGCGCCCACCGCGCGGGCGTCAACCCGCCAGCCGCACCGCCAGGCGCTGCAGCAGCGGGCGGCGGCGCCAGGATTCGCAGGCGCGCTCGGCGAAATCGCGGCCGCGTTCGCTGAGCCGGTAGTAGCGCACGCTGGAAAAACCCTGCGGGTTGTCGAACTCGCGCACCAGGTCGTAGGCCAGCAGCGCGCGGTGCGCGCTGTACAGCGGCGCGCCGTCCAGCGTGCAGCCGCCGCTGATGTCGCTGACCCGCACCAGCACCCGGCCCTTGCGCAGCGCGTGCAGCGCGTCGATGAATTCGCCGCGGTCGGGGATGATGGGGTGCGCGCTCATGGGCCGTCGGGTGCGGCGCCACACCGGGTGGCGATGCCTGCATGTTGGCACTGCGGCCCGCTTCATGCGCAGCGAAATACGCCTGGGCATCCCCCCAGTTTCCAAGTCAGAGCGGCCCTACGCCGGCCGTGCCGAGGCACGCAAAGGCCGCACATCAGGAGTCTGATGCGGGACTGGCGGTGCGCTGCAGCCGTCTGTTGGGCGTCACCAGGCCCGCAGCGCTAAAGGTCCTCTGGTGCGAGACCGGTGTGCTTGGCGATACGAACCAGCATGCGCGGACCGATCTCCTCGCCGTCGTGGAAGGCGAACACGAAGTCTGGCCAGCCGTCGCGAGAAAGGGTCCGGTGGGAACCGGTCTGGCGCTTGAGGCGCCATCCAAGCTTGACCAATGCTGCATAGACACGTCTCGCCTTCGCAGACGGCCATTGACTCATGCCACGGCGGGAACCACGATGCTGATATTGGCAGGACCGGCTTCGCCGTGCTCGAGTCGCTCGGCGAGGGCACGCAGTGCAAGAGCCTCTGCCTTGGCCATAGCCTCGTCGGCCGACGAGCCATAGGCAAGCGCTCCGGGCAATTGCACTACCTCGGCCAGCCAACGTCCGTCGTCTTCGCGTTCGACTTCGATGGTGAACTGCATGCTTGCCTCGTTGCCTTCGTCGCTCAGTGCAGTGTAAGTGGCGGCCGTCCTCACTGCAGCATGCGACGCGCGAAGTTGGAGTTCATCCGCGGGCAACAGACGTCGAACGAGGCCGGTGGACGTCGGGCGCACCGACGAGACGCTGGCTTCACTTGACCACGATCCAAGTTGTTTGACCAGTACCACTCTTAGACGGCCGCTTCTCGGTACCCCAGGCGCATACCTGTTGCCCGAACGTGATACTCATTGCCCTGGGCACGAGGCCGTACGCAATGCGGTCTCGGTTTGGCAGGTCGTATGGCAGCCCTTCCTTTAGCCGTTCCTGCACGCCGCGCCACGGCATACCCAGCTGGCGCAGTCTTCCGAGGAAGATCTGATCGGCTCGAAAGACGTCAAGCGCCGCGCATTCGTGAGCGCCGAGCGGGGTGTGCTCAATCGCAGCCACATCCTCGCGTGGCAGAGCGCGCGGCATCTCGCCTGATTGATCGTACCAACCGACCGGACCAACGCTCACCTTGCCGAAGGTGCGACCCTTCCCTGTCAGCGGGATCGAGATGCCAACTCCTCCAAACCACAAACTCAGACGCGTGCCTGTGCGACCGAAAGTGAATGGACCTAAGCGGAATCGAAAACCCATCGGCGTTACCGGCGTCCAACTTGTTCTGACCCGCAATTCTGTCAGGCCTATCCGTACGCGCCAACAGCTTCGCCAGCGTATCGAGGGAGCTTCCGCCGCAAGTCGCCGCGGAAGAAGATTCGGCTTCCCACCCCGGGGCTCGCTCACCAGGTATCGACGAAACGCACCGCCGCCGGCGCCCACGGCAGGCGCGCCGCGCTGTCCAGCCCCTGCACCAGCCAGTCGCGCGTGTGCGCCGGGTCGATCACGGCGTCGATCTCGAGCGTGGTCGCCATGTTGATCGCCGAGCCGTTCGCGTACTGCTGCTCGACCAGCTTGCGGTACAGCGCCTCGCGCTCGGCGCCTTCGGCCGCGGCTTCCAGCTCCTTGCGGTAGCCGAGCCGGACCGCGCCTTCCAAGC
>WBZL01000072.1_pt1 | contig 94015 bp, 85 predicted proteins | sample 5204291 | NCBI WGS metagenome assembly WBZL01 (sample SAMN12344345, study PRJNA552823) | activated sludge metagenome | biome: Activated sludge suspended growth; feature: Nitrification reactor; material: Wastewater; isolation source: activated sludge from nitrification reactor of wastewater...
GATCGACCACGATCGGCGTGAAACGCCGGCTACGATCGTCTGAAACGGCGGCTACGTTCCCGCTGAAACGCCGGCTACGTTCGCCTGAAATGGCCGGCTACGATGGCCTGAAATACGCAGTATAGCAGCGCGCGACCTCAACAACCAGGTGGCGAAATCGCTATTCACTACGCCTGCATGCGGTTTCGCTAGGGTAGGCTGCATAGGTAAAATCGATTCGCAAATGAACTTGACGAAGTACAGTACTGTTAGGGGGTAGGTAAGGGGTAGGAAGGTATCTTCTCGCTCTGAGCCGCACCAGTATTAGTGCTTTGGAAGACACCCTCTCCGCCAGTTGACGCTTCAGATGCAGCGTGAAGAAGGCCCCTCGTCGTGGGCCTTTTCTTCGTGTGCCACGCATGTGCCCGATCATCGGGGTGCGCGCCGCGGCCGGAGTGGCCATAGCAAGGCACAGCAAGGCACAGCAAGGCAAGCGCCGTGGCGTGAGGCCGAGGGCAGCGGCAGCAGCTATTGCCGCTGCCGCTGCCACCGCTGAAGCAGCGGCATCAGCGCGAACACGGTCTGCCCCGCCAGGCCCAGCGCGTAGCTCGGATCGCGGTACAGCGCCAGCTGCTGCGCCGGCGTGCGGCCGGCCAGCAGCGCGCCGATGCACCATTCGGCCAGCAACAGCAGCGCGAACGCCACGCCGCCCATCACCGCGCGCGGCGCGATTGCCGATGCCACCGCCAAGCGGCGAACGACGAAACGGCACACGATCCACGACGCCCACAGCATGATCGGCAGCTCGATCAGCACGCCGACCAGCCGCGCCGAGGCTGCCGCATCGCCAGCGAAGACGGTGCGCGCCGTGCCCAGCACGAAGCCGATGGCGAAGACCAATGCAAAGTAGGCGATGCCGGCGAGGGCGGCGGTGGCGCCCGCACGCGCAGGGGATGGCGCGGTGGCCATCGGCCGTCAGCGATCGGCCAGGATGTCGGCCAGCGGCCGCCGCGGGGCCGCCGGCACGACACGCGCCGGGCTGCCCAGGCGCAGCAGCAACTGCGGCCAGCCTGGGCCGCCGGCGATCTGCTGCAGCCTGGGTCGCAGCGGCGCCACTTGCACCGGCTGGTTCAGGTACGAAGCCTGCAGGCCGAGCCGCACGCCGGTGAGCAGCAGCCGTTGCAGCGCCTGACCGGTGGCCAGCCAGTGATGCGCGTCGTCGCCGTCGCTGGCCAGCACCGCCAGCACCGGGGATTCGTCGGCGAGCTGGCGGTCCTTGGCGCCGATGCCGCCGCCCATGTCGAAGCTGCGCACCACCGCCTGCGCCACCGGAATTGCCAGCGCCGGCAGCGTCAGGCCGTCGCCGCGTCGCCGCGGATGCATCCAGGCCGCCAGCTCGCGGCGCCAGCTCGGGCTGGCCCATTGCACGGCATCACCCTCGGCGACCAGCGCGGCGGCCTGCTGGCGCTGGTCTTCGGCTTCGAGCACGACGAGTGTGGCGCCTTCGCTCGCCGCGGCGTCGGCCAGGCGGCGCAGCAGGCTCGCGTCCACACTGGTGGGCGCGAAGCGCTCGCGCACGGTGTGCCGCTCGCTCATCGCGGGGGCCAGCTCGGCCAGCGCCAGCGCGTCGGCCAGCGCGGCCGGCGCGGTCAGCAGCACGCGGGCCAGCAGGTCGGCGTCGCACGGGTCCGGCCACAGTGCCATGTCGGCATCCAGACCGGCTGCGGCGGCCGCCACGCGCAGGTTGAACAGCGCGCAGCCGCAGCTGATCGTCAGCTCGCGATCGCGCGGGTCGTTCACCGGCAGCGCACGCGTGCGGTCGGCCAGCAGGTCGATCGACCGGTCGCCAATCCGAAACAGCCAGGGCTGGGTGTTGTGGCTGGACGGGGCAAGCGCGGCGGCCTGCAGCAGGGACGGTGCCAGGGCCTGCAGCCCGGTGCTGGCGGTGCCGGGGCTGGTGGCTGCTGAGGTGGTCATGTGCGTCCTTCCGGCGGGCGGGTGGGAGCGCGGCCGATCGCGCCTGCGCTTTGGCCAAGCGACGAGGAGGGGCCCGGCCCGGCTCGGGCGGCATGACGGCGACGACAGCGTCCGCTGCAGGCCGTATGGTGCTGGCGGCTGCACGTGGCGCGCTTGCGCCAGCGCAACCCGGCACCGGTGGGGCAAAAACACAATGGCGCGCCGATCGACCGACCCAGGAGGTGTTTGCCGTGAGCTCGCAACTGACCGCCGGACAGCGCGCACTGCTTCAATCCGAGCTGCTGCAGCGCCAGCGGGAGCTGGACCACAAGCTCGCCGATCACCAGCAGGGTTTGTCGCGGGTCGAGCACGCGCGCGAGCTGCTGGCGCAAGACAGCGACGACGTCAAGCATCGCGACGCCCAGCGCGCGATGGACATGCGCTGGAGCGACCGCGACCTGGCCGAGCTCGGCGCGGTCAGCGCCGCGCTGCTGCGGCTGCAAGAGGGCCGCTACGGCGAGTGCGCCGACTGCGGCGAGGCGATCGCCTTCGATCGGCTGAAGGTCGAGCCCGCCGCGCTGCGCTGCATCGGGTGCGAGACGCGGCGCGAACGCAGCGTCCGTGCCTGATTTGCCGGGCGCGGCCGCGGCGGCGGGCCATGCTTGAACGCAGTCCACTCTTCAGTCCTGGATGGCTGGAGGATCAGGCACGGCGTCGACGACACCCGAGAACGACGACGCGCGCCAAGCTGCGCAGCCCGAAGCCGCTGCGCCCAAGCAGCGCTTGCAGTGCGAAGTACTGAACGCGGCCTACCTGGAGAAGCAGGCGCACCGGCAAACCCGCGAAGAGCGCATCGAGGCCGGCCGCGCGCTGCGTGCGATCTGTCCGCGCGAGAGCCGGGCCGGCTCGGGACCGGCTGCCGAGCGCCCGACCCGATCGAGCTGCTGGTGCAAAGCAGCCTGGGCCGCATCGAGCGCCTGGTGCCGATCCGCTACGGCCGCATGCTGGCCTCGCCCTTTGCCTTCTATCGCGGCGCGGCCGCGATCATGGCCGCCGATCTGGCGGGCACGCCGTGCACCGGCATCGGCGTGCAGGCGTGCGGTGACGCGCACTTGGTGAACTTCGGCGGCTTCGCCACGCCCGAGCGGCGCATCATCTTCGACATCAACGACTTCGACGAGACCCACCCGGCACCGTGGGAGTGGGATCTGAAGCGCCTGGCGGCCAAGGGCTTTGCCACCCAGGGCGAGCGCATGGTCTTCGGCCAGCGGCTGATGCAGGCCGCATCGGACCTGTTCCTCGGCCACACGATCGGGCCACAGCGCCAACACATGGACGTGCGCCAGCTGCGCGACGTGAAGGTCAAGCCGATGGTGGAGCTGTACAACCCGCGCAACATGCTGCGCTATGCCGCCAGCACCGGCTGGGCGCTGGCGCGTGCCCATGCGCGCTCGGGCGACCCGACGGTGCTTGCCGGCTACATCGGCAAGGGCGACGCGCTGGTCGAGGCCATCGCGCAGTTCGCGGTCGACTACGCCGAGCAAAACGAGCGCGACCATGCCGCGCTGGTGGCGGCGGTGCGTGCTGGACGTATCGAGGCCGAGACCGACGCCGGATGACCCCCGGCGCGGCTGGCGCACACGGAAGTGCTGCCGGCCGCAACGCGGCGACAATGGGCTCAGGCTACCCGGTGCGGCCGCACCCCAACCCGAGGACCCACCCGATGAACGACATGACGCACGATCTGGCCGACGTGGCCACCACGCAGCGGCTGGCCGACGCGCTGGCGCTTCAGCGCGAGGCCTACCTGGCGCAACCGGTGCCCAGCTTCGAGCAGCGCCGCGCCGACCTGCGCGCGCTGCAGCGCTTCGTGCGCGAGCACAAGCAAGCGCTGATCGACGCCATCCACGCCGACTACGGCCACCGCTCGCGCCACGAGACGCTGCTGGCCGAGGTGTTCCCGGTGATCGACGGCATCCAGCACACGATCAGGCACCTGCGCGGCTGGATGAAGCCGCAGCGGCGCGGGGTCGACTGGCGCACCTTTGCCGGCGCGCGCAACCGCGTCGTGCCGCAGCCGCTGGGGGTGGTCGGCGTGATCGTGCCGTGGAATTTCCCGCTGAACCTGAGCCTGGTTCCGCTGACCTACATCTTCGCTGCCGGCAACCGCGCAATGGTGAAGATGAGCGAGAACTCGCGCCACCTGGCGCGGCTGCTGATCGAGCGGCTGCCGGCGTACTTTCCGCCGGACAAGCTGCAGGTGTTCGACGAGACCGGCGGGGTTGGCGTGGAGTTCTCCAAGCTGCCCTTCGACCACCTGCTGTTCACCGGCTCGGGTGCCACCGGCAGCGCGGTCATGGCCGCGGCCGCGCGCAACCTGTGCCCGGTGACGCTGGAGCTTGGCGGCAAGGCGCCGGCCATCGTGTTCGATGACTTCCCGCTGCGCACCGCGGCCGAGCGCATCCTGTTCGTCAAGTACCTGAACGCCGGGCAGATCTGCACCTCGGTCGACCACGCCTGGCTGCCGCCGCAGCGCATCGACGAGTTCGTGCGGCTGGCCCGCGCCATCGTGCCCAAGCGCTACCCGCGCATCGACTCGCCCGACTACACCTCGATCATCGACGAGCGCTCGTTCGACCGGCTGCTGTTCGCGCTGGACGATGCGCGCCGGCGCGGCGCGACCCTGGTGCAGTTGGTGGACGGCCCGGCGCACGACCGCGCCACGCGCAAGATCGCGCCGCACATCGTGCTCGATGCGCCCGACGACTGCGTGCTGATGCAGCGCGAGATCTTCGGCCCCATCCTGCCGCTGCGCGTCTATGACTCGCTGGACGCGCTGTTCAAGCGCATCAACGCCGGCCCGCGTCCGCTGGCCGTGTATCCGTTCAGCCGCGACAAGGCCAAGGTCCAGCAGGTGCTGGACCGCGTGATGTCGGGCGGCGTGTCGGTCAACGACGCCTTGTTCCACGTCGGCCAGCACGACCTGCCGTTTGGCGGCGTCGGCGCGTCGGGCATGGGCCACTACCATGGCCGCGAAGGCTTCCAGACCTTCACCAAGCTGCGCCCGGTGTTCTACCAGGCGCGCTTTCCGACGATGAAGCTGTTGATGCCGCCCTACGGCAGGCTGGCCGAGCGGGTGCTGGCCTTCCTGACGAAATAGCCGGCCGCGTCAGCGCAGCTCGCGCGCGAAGAACTCCAGCGTGCGCTGCCAGGCCAGCGCCGCGGCGTCCGGGTTGTACTCGTTGCTGGGCGGGCAGTTCGGCGGCAGCTGCGTCTCGTTGGCGAACGCGTGCTTGGCCTCGTAGCGGTGGAACTCGAAGCTCTTGCCGGCGGCCCGCAGCTCTTGCTCGAGCGCGTCGACACCGGCGATCGCGAAGAACGCATCGTGGGTCGCCCAGTGCGCCATCAGTGCCGCGTGGATCTTGGCCGCGTCGATGTACTCCAGCGGCGGGTAGCCATAGTGCGCGACCACGGCGTCGGCCTCGGGCACGTTCACCGCCGCCAGCAGCGTGAGCGCACCGCCCATGCAGTAGCCGTTGACGCCGACCTTGGGGCAGCGCGCCTTCAGGTACTGCACCGCGCCGCGCAGGTCCTGCGCGGCGGCATCGCCGAAGTCCAGACTCGTCATCAGGTGCTCGGCCTCCGCCGCCTCGACCGTGGCCTTGCCGCGGTACAGGTCGGGCACCAGCGCGACGTAGCCGGCTGCCGCGTAGCGCTCGGCCACGCCCTTGATCTGCGCGTTCAAGCCCCACCATTCCTGGATCACGACCACGCCGGGCACGTGCGCTGCCGCTGCGCGGTCGGCGGGTTCGGCCAGATAGCCCTGCAGGCTTTGCCCGTCCGGGCGCTTGATCTCCACGGTGCTGCCCATCGTCGTTGCTCCTGTGTCGAGAATGCGGAACGCAACCATAGCGCAGCGGCGCGGTACAGCCCGAGCCGGCAGGTGCGCCGCGCCAGCGGCGCACCGGCTTGGTTTGCTGGGCAAGGCGGCCGAGCTCGCATCGGCTCGCGCTTGTGGCCCAATGGCGGCACCGCATCACCGGCCGCCTACGATGTCCTACCTTGACGATCCGCGCGTGCTGTTCGCCGCCGAGCGCACGCTGCTGGCTTGGCAGCGCACCGCCATCGCGCTGATGGGTTTTGGCTTCGTGGTCGAGCGCTTCGGCCTGTTCTTGCGCATGGTCAGCGGCCAGCAGCTGTCGACGTCGCAGCGCGGGTTCTCGCTGTGGCTGGGCGTGGTGTTGCTGCTGCTGGGCGCGGCGGCCGCGGCGGTGTCGGCGCTGCAGTTTCGCAAGGTGGTGCGCGGCCTGGGCGAGAAGGAGATTCCGCGCGGCTACTGGACCGAACCCGGCGTGTGGCTGAACTTCATGCTCGCGCTGGTGGCGCTGGTCCTGGTCGTGTACTTCGTCGTGACGCCCTGAGGCGGTGCGATTCAGCGGGCGCAGACGGTGCCAGAATCGGCGCACGAACACCCTTGCAGGAGAGCTTGGATGCAACCTTCAAAGCAACGTTTCGGCTGGTGGCTGGCAGCGACGGCGGCGGCGGTGCTCGTGGGTTGCGGCAGCGACGACGACGACCGGGTGCGTTTTGCCAACGTGATCTCGTTCGGCGACAGCTACAGCGATGCCGGCACCTACCAAGTCGGCACGGTCAAGACACTGGGCGGCGGCAAGTTCACGGTGAACGGGCCCAATGGCCTGACCTGGACCGAGGTGCTGACCAACATGGTGGGAGCGCCGCCGCAGTGCCCGGCCCAGACCGGCATGCTGCCCAACAACGGCACCGTGGGTGCGCCAGTGCGCGACTTTGCCAACTGCTTCAACTACGCGCAGGGCAGCGCGCGCATCAGCTCCAGCGGCAGCGGGCCCAACGGCGTCGCGCTGCAAACCGCATTGGGCGACCAGAACCTCGGCTTCATGGCGGTTTCATTGAAGCAGCAGTTCGAGGCGCACCTGGCAAAGGCCGGCGGGTCCTACGCGCGCAACGATCTGGTCACGGTCAATGGCGGCGGCAACGACGCCTTCATGCAGCTGGCGGCGGTGGCCAACGCGGCGGGCGGGGGCGCCGCCGCGGTCGCCACCGGCACCGTGGCCGGCTGGCCGCAAGCCACGCTGAACCTGGTGGCCCAAGGCGGGGCTGCGGCGGTGGACGCCGCCGGTGCCGCCGCGGTGGCCGCCATGGGCCAGGCCGGTGCCGAGCAGGCCGGCTACGTCAAGGCCCTGGTGCTGGCCAAGGGCGCGACGCACGTGCTGGTGCGCAACCTGGGCAACCTGAACATCACGCCGTTCGGTCTGGCGTCGGATGCGGCCACGCGCGGGCTGATCAGCGCGATGACGCAGGCTTTCAACAACGGGCTGGCCAACGGCCTGGCGGGCAGCGGCGGCGTGATCCTGTATGACGACTACAAGCAGAGCAACGACATCGCCGCCGATCCGGCCAAGTACGGCCTTGGCAACGTCACCACGCCGGCGTGCGGGCCGAACGCCTTCGGCCAGCCGGTCGGACCGTCGATCGTGTGCAACAGCGGCAACCTGATCGCCGGCGACACCAGCCGTTTTGCGTTCGCCGACGCGGTCCATCCGACGCCGCTGGTGCACCGCATCACCGCGCAGACGGCGATGACGCTGCTGCAGCAGGCCGGCTGGCAGTAAGCGCTGGCGGGCCTGGGCGCCGCCGCGGCCTCGCTCGCGGCGGTGGCCCGACCCAGACCGCTCAGGTTGGCGTGTAGGCCAGCCGCACGTAGATCGGCGCGAAGGCCTCGGCCTGCGTCAGCTCGAGCAGGTGCTCGCGCGACAGCTCGAGCATCGCGATGAAGGTGACGACCACGACGCCGACGCCGCGGGTCGGGTCGAACAGCTCGTGGAACTCGACGAAGCGCCGGCCCTGCAGCCGCTTGAGCACCACGCTCATGTGCTCGCGCACCGACAGCTGCTCGCGCGTGATCTTGTGATGCTGGTTCAGCTTGGCGCGCGCAAGGATGCCCAGCCAGGCTTCGCGCAGGTCGGCGGGGTTGACATCGGGAAAGCGCGGCTCGATCGACTGCTCGACCGTGACCTGCGCGCGCAGGAAGTCGCGGCCCAGCAGCGGCAGCGCGTCGATCCGGGCGGCGGCGAGCTTCATCTGCTCGTACTCGAGCAGCCGGCGCACGAGCTCGGCGCGCGGGTCGCCGGCCTCGGCGCCGTCGGCCGCCTTCTTTGGCGGCAGCAGCATGCGCGACTTGATCTCGATCAGCATCGCCGCCATCAGCAGGTACTCGCTGGCCAGCTCGAGGTTGCGCCGGCGGATCTGCTCGACGTAGTCGAGGTACTGGCGCGTCAGGTCGGCCAGCGGGATGTCCAGGATGTTGAAGTTCTGCCGCCGGATCAGGTACAGCAGCAGGTCCAGCGGGCCTTCGAAGGCTTCGAGGAAGATCTCCAGCGCGTCGGGCGGGATGTACAGATCCTGCGGCAGCTTGAACAGCGGCTCGCCGTATAGCCGCGCCAGCGCGACCTGGTCGACCACCTGCGGTGACGGCGGCGCGGCCTCGCCGGCCAGCGCGATCGCCTGCGGCGCGCTCAAGCGCCGACCGTCTTGGTCTGCAGCTGATAGTAGACGTAGGGGCGTTGCGCGATGCGCGCGCGGCTCCAGTCGGCCTGGGCCTGGCGGTCGATCTGGCGGTCCCACAGCAGCGCGCGGCCGGCGCGCTGCTCGGCTTCGAGCGTCGGCTTGTTCGCCTTGAGCTCGTCGATGAAGTTGGTCACCTCGGACTTGTACGGCGCGCGGGCAAAGATGGACATGGTCGCTGCTGCAAAATGGGTAGCTCCTATTTTAGCTGCGCGCCCGCCGTCCACGGCTGCGCCGATGCGCCCCGCGCCGATGCAAGAGATCGAGTTGAAGTTCCAGGTGAGCGACGCGCACAGCGCCGCGCTGGCGCGTGCGGTGGCCACCAAGACGGCACAACGCGTGGTGTTGCGTGCGGCTTACTTCGACACCGCGGATCGGCGGCTGGCGGGCGCCGGGCTGGCCTTGCGCGTGCGCAAGGAAGGCCGGCACTGGGTGCAAACGCTCAAGGGCGCGGGCGACGGCCTGTGGCAGCGGCTCGAGCATGAGGTGCCGCTGCAGGTGGCACCCGGCACCGCGCCGCAGGCCGACCCGGCGCGCCATGCGGGCACCCCGGCCGGCGAGGCGCTGCACGCCGCGCTGGGCGGCGGCGAGTTGCAGCCGCTGTATCGCACCGAGGTGATTCGCACGCGGCGGCTGATGCGCGCGCGCGGCGTGGTGGCCGAGCTGGCCTTCGACCGCGGCGCGCTGGTCGCGGGCGAGCAGCGCTGGCCGCTGTGCGAGATCGAGTTCGAACTCAAGTCCGGCCGTCCGGCCGCGCTGGCCGAGCTGGCCGCGCGCTGGGTCGAGCGTTTCGGCCTGACGCTGGACACGCGCAGCAAGGCCGAGCGCGGCGAGCGGCTGGCGCGCGGCGTGCGGCTCGGCGCGGCGGTGAAGGCGCAGCCGCTGCAGCTGCCGCCGTCGGCCGACGCCGCGACGGCGCTGCGCGCCGCGGTGGCCAACTGCCTGCGCCAGGTGCTGGGCAATGCCAGCGACCTGGCGCACGAGGCCGGTGCCGATGCCGATCAACTGCACCAGTTGCGCGTGGGGTTGCGCCGGCTGCGCAGCGTGTTGCGCGAATTGGGGCCGCTGTCGCCGCAGCTGTCGCCTGATTGGGAAGACGCTGCCGCGCGGCTGTTCCGCAGCCTGGGTTCGGCGCGCGACCGCGATGCGCTGGCCAGCACGCTGCTGCCGGCGCTGCACAAGGCCGGTGCCGTGGGCCTGCAGCTGCCGCTGCAGGCCGAGCTGCCGCCGGTGCACCTGGTGTTGCGCGAGCCGGCGACGACGCGGCTGTGGCTGCATTTGCTGGCCTTCGCCGCCGGCGATCCCGCTGACGAAACGACCGGTGGCGCGGCCGGTGGTGCGGCCGGTGGTACGGCCAGCGCCGACGGTGCGGCTGAGGCCGCGGCGCCGCCGGCCTATGCGCCCGCGGTGGCCGAGCGTCTGGCGCCGCTGTTCAAGCGGGTGCGGCGCGACGCCGGGCGCTTCGAAACGCTCGACGCCGCCGCGCGCCACCGCCTGCGCAAGCGCGTGAAGCGGCTGCGCTACCTGAGCGAGTTCGCCGCACCGGCGTTTCGCGACAAGCGCGTGCGTTCGTTCCTGAAGCGGCTGGAGCCGGCGCAGCAGGCGCTGGGCAGATTCAACGACGTGTGCGTGGCGCAGGGCCTGTTCGACGCCGCCGCCCCCGCCGATCCGCTGGCGATGTTCGCGCTGGGCTGGCTGGCACACGAGCGCGATGACGTGATCGTGCTTTGCTCCGAGGCGCTGGCGCGGCTGCGCCGTGCCGAGGCGTTCTGGGTCTGAAGGGCGCTCGACGCGCGCCGCCGCTGTCTGCGGCTCAGGCGGCGTCGCCGGGGCCGAGGTTGTCCATCGCCGCGGCCACGTTGGGCACGATCGCGTCGGCGCCGATGTGCGCCTCGAAGCCCGAGCGGCGCATCAGCGACAGTGGCTGCTCGTTGACGTTGGCCAGCACCAGCGCGATGCCGCGGCGCTGCAGCACGCGGTGCAACTGCTCCATCGCCTCCAGGCCCGAGGTGTCCATCGAGATCAGCCGGTGCATCTCGAGCACCAGCGCGCGCGTGCCCTCGGGCACCTGCGCCGGCAGCGCCTCGATCTTGCCGACCGCGCCGAAGAACAGCGCGCCGAACAGCTCGAACACGAACACGCCCGGCGGCAGATCGCCGCTGCCGTGCGGGCGCACGCTGAACAGCTGGCCCATGCGCCAGATGAAGAACACGCAGGCCAGCACCAGCCCGGCCTGCACCGCCACCGTCAGGTCGAACACCACGGTCAGGGTGAAGGTGCCGAGCAAGATCGTGCGGTACGGCACGTTGAAGCGGCGCAGCCGCGCGAACTCGCGCCACTCGCCCATGTTCCAGGCGACGAACAGCAAGATCCCCGCCAGCGCCGCCAGCGGCACGTGCACCGCCAGCGGCGCGGCCAGCAGCACGATGGCCAGCAGCGTCAGCGCGTGCACGATGCCGGCCAGCGGCGTGACGGCACCGGCGCGCACGTTGGTGATGGTGCGCGCGATGGTGCCGGTGGCCGGGATGCCGCCGAAGAACGGCACGACCAGGTTGGCCACGCCTTGGGCCATCAGCTCCTGATTGGGGTCGTGGCGCGCGAATTCGGTGGCGTTGTCGGCCACGCGCGCGCACAGCAGCGACTCGATCGCGCCCAGCAGCGCGATCGTCAGGGTCGGGATCAGCAGCCGCTGGGCGCTGGACCAGCTCAGTTCGGGCAGCTCGAACGCGGGCAACGATTGCGGGATGCCGCCGAAGCGCGAGCCGATGGTTTCCACCGGCAGCTGCAGCAGCGCGGTGGCTAACGTGGCCACCACCAGCGCGATGATCGTGCCCGGCAGGTGCGAGCTCAAGCGGCGGATCTTGGCCCAGCCGCCCGCCGGATGCTGCGGCATCAGGTACGACTTGGGCCACAGCACCACCAGCGCCAGGCAGCCCAGCCCGATCGCCACCGCCGCCGGGTTGATGGTGTCGGCGTGCTGCCACATCGTTTCGATCTGGGCGAAGAAGTCCGCCGGCATCTTGTCGATGCGCAGCCCGAGCAGATCCTTCAGCTGCGACAGCCCGATCAGCACCGCGATGCCGTTGGTGAAGCCGATGATGATCGGCACCGGCACGTAGCGCACCAGCGCGCCCAGCTTGAGCAGCCCCATCACGAACAGCAGCGCGCCGGCCAGCGAAGTGGCGATCAGCAGGTTGGCCAGCCCGTAGCGCTGGACGATGCCGTAGACGATGACGATGAACGCGCCGGCCGGTCCGCCGATCTGCACCTGCGAGCCGCCCAGCGCGCTGATGATGAAGCCGGCGATGATGGCGGTGAAGATGCCGGCTTCGGGCTTGACGCCGCTGGCGATCGCAAACGCCATCGCCAGCGGCAGCGCGACGATGCCCACCGTCAGCCCGGCGCCGATGTCGCGCGCCAGCAGCGCGCCGTTGTAGCCTTTCAGGGCATCGAGCAGCCGCGGGCGAAAGCGGTGCAGCGGGATCTCCATGGCCGCCCGTCAGCCGTGGCGCGCCGGGGGTTTCGCTTGCCCGCTGGGCACGTAGCTGACGCCATGGCGCACCAGGTACTCGCGGATCAACTGGCGCACCACCTGCGATGGCGTCAGATCCTGCTGCGCGCACAGCGTCTCGAACGCGGCCTTCTTGGCCGGGTCGATCAGCAGCGTCAGCCGCGCGGTCTTCAGTTCCATGCGCTTCACATGTTAATCGCATGCGCGTGGTGCGCGCAGCCAAAGGCGCGCCGCGTGCCGCAGGCTTTGCGCCAGCGCTGGCGTGGCCGGGGGCAGGCAAGCGAGGTGCCAACCACCCGGGTGAGGTAGACGCTACGATCCGCAGCGCCTGTCGCTTACGGCCACTTTCAACGCGACCGATGCCCGAACCCGAGCGTGACACCCAGCGCGCCGATGGCAACGCTGCGGCGGCCGCGGGACGCAGGCCGCTGCTGCCCGGTCTGGCCATGCTGCGCGCCTACGACCGCACGAACTGGCGGTGCGACGCCCTGGCGGCGGTGGTCGTCGCGCTGGTGGTCATTCCCTCGGCCCTGGCCTATGCGGAACTGGCGCAAAGCACGCCCGCCGCCGGCTTGCTGGCGGCAGTGGGCGCGATGGCGGTCTTCGCGCTGTTCACGACCTCGCGGCACCTGATGGTGGGGCCGGATGCGGCGATCGCGCTGCTGGTCGGCGCCGCGATCGGGCCGCTCGCGGCCGGGGATCCGGGCAAGGCGGCCGCGCTGACGATGATTCTTTCGCTTCTGACCGGCTCGATCCTGCTGCTGATGGCGTGGCTGCGGCTGGGCATCGCGGCGGATTTCCTTTCCAGCCCGGCGATGCTCGGGTTCATGAATGGCGCGGCGGTCGTCATCATCGGCAGCCAGATCGGCAAGCTGTGCGGGATCCGGCTCGACGGCTCGAACACCTTGTTCGCTTTTGCCGAACTGGCGTCGCGGCTGGGGCAGGTCCATGTCGCGACCTTGCTCGGCGGCGCCGTGTGCCTGGCGCTGCTCGCGTTCTTTAGGTGGGGGCCGTGGCGTATCCCCGGCGCGATCGTGGTGTTCGTGCTGGCCATGGCCGCCGGGGGCGTCGTCGATTTTCCGGCGCTTGGCCTGAGCGTGATCGGCAAGGTGGAACTGCAGATGCCCGACATGGCGCGCCCCCATCTCGTGCTGGACGAAGCCGCTTCGCTGTTCCCCGCGGCCATCGGCATCGCGCTGCTCGTGTTCTCCGAGGGCATCGTGCTCGGGCGCTCGATGGCAAACCGGCATCGCTACGACATCGACCCCGATCGCGAACTCGTCGCCTTCGGCGCGACCAACGTGGCGGTGGCGCTGCTCGGCAGCTTCGCCGTGGGCGGCAGCCAGACACGCACCTTGCTCAACGACGCCACCGGCGGACGCACGCCGATGGTGGGGCTGTTCGCCGCGGCCTTGGTGTTGGTGTTCGTCGTGCTGTGCGCCCCTTGGATCGCGCGGATTCCGGCGGTGGCGATCGCGGCGATCCTGGTGTTCACCGCGGTGACGCTGTTCGATCTGGGGTTGTATGCCCGTTTGCGGCATCTGCACCGCTTCAGCATGGTGGTGGCCGCGGCGACCACCGCCGGCGTGGTTGTTCTTGGCGTGCTGCCCGGAATTCTCCTGGGCGTGGTGTTGTCGCTGCTTGGCGTGCTGGCGCAGATCGTGCGCCCGCAGGATGCTCTTCTCGGCCGCGTCGATGGGTCGGACACCTTGCACGACGTGGGCGACGACTCGCTGGCGCGCACGGTGCCGGGGCTGGTGGTCTATCGCTTCTACGGGCCGCTGATCTTTGCCAACGTGCGCTTCTTCATCGAACGCGTCGAGTCGTTCCTGGCAGAAGAAACCGACCCTGTGCGGCAAATCATTCTCGACGCGCGGGCGATACCCGGCATCGACCTGACGGCGGCCGAGCAACTGCGCGACTACGTGGCACGCCTGCGCGAGCGCGGCATCAGCTTCGTCATCGCCAAGGCGCATCTGCCGCTGCGCGAGATGCTCGACAAGCTCGAAAGCGACCTGCTCGATGGCCCGCAGCAGTTCGGGCAGCTGGCCGATGCCGTCGCCGCGTACACCGCGAAGCACCGCGGCGGCGCCGGTTGAGCTGCGCGACCGGTCTGGACCGCTCCTGCCGGATGATCCCGTTCAGGCCGCGGCTTCGAGCCCGTGCTCGAAGTGCGCGCGCATCAGCGCCCGCGCGCGTTCGGCATCGCGGGCGTCGATCGCGGCCATCAGCGCGCGATGCTCGGCCAGCGAATCGCTCAGGCGTCCTTGCTTGAACAGCGAGTGGTGGCGGTTGAGCCTCATCACCTTGCGCAGGTCGGCCGTGATCTGCCGCGCCCAGCGGTTGCCGGCGATGTCCAGCAGCGCCGTGTGGAACTCCTCGTTGGCGGCGAAGAAGTTGTCGCGTTGGCGGGCCTGCTTTTCCAGCCGGACATGCAGTTGCCGCAGTTGCTCGCGCTGCGCCGCGTCGGCCTGCGCCGCCACGGTGGCCGCGGCGTCGCTTTCGAGCAGCGCCAGCAGGTGGTAGACCTGCGCCACGTCGTCGCGCGAGACCTCGGTGACATAGGCGCCGCGGCGCAGCTTCATCGTCACCAGGCCCTCGACGGCCAGCACCTTCAGCGCCTCGCGCAGCGGCGTGCGGCTGATGCCGAACTGCTGTGCCAGCTTCATCTCGTCGATCCAGCTGCCGGGCTCGAGCGCACGGCTGTAGATCTGCTGACGCAAGCGCTCGGCCACCTCTTGATATAGCGCACGCGGCGCCAGCGGGCGCGGCGCGTCCGGCACGGCGGCGTGGGCGGCGGCCGAGGGCAGGGCGGGCTTGTCAGTCACGCGAAGGTTTTGCATTCATAATTATGGATAATGTACCCACGACGGCCGCTGGCGGCAAGCCTGGCTGCTGCGGCGGCGGGTCGCGGCCGAATTGCGCGACACTTGCCGCGCCGCCGCGGTCGTGACGCTCGAGCTTGCGCCGCGCGGGTGTACGCGGCTTGATTGGCGCGGCCGGTGCGTTTCGTGCATCCGGCGCATCTGGAGAATCCCATGTCCGATCCCGTCCACAAGCAAGCCAGCGCCGCCGCACTGCAGGCCTGGGCCCAGGCCGCGGCCAAGTCCGCCCCGGGCGGCGACCTGGCCGCGCTGGACTGGCACACGCCCGAGGGCATCACGGTCAAGCCGCTGTACACCGCGGCCGACCTGGCCGGCCTGGCGCACGCCGATACGCTTCCCGGCTTCGCGCCCTTCGTGCGCGGCCCGCAGGCGACGATGTACGCGGTGCGGCCGTGGACCATCCGCCAGTACGCGGGCTTTTCCACCGCCGAGGACAGCAACGCCTTCTATCGCAGGAGCCTGGCCGCCGGCGGTCAGGGTGTCAGCGTCGCCTTCGACCTGGCCACGCACCGCGGCTACGACTCGGACCATCCCCGCGTCACCGGCGACGTCGGCAAGGCCGGCGTGGCCATCGACAGTGTGGAGGACATGAAGATCCTGTTCGACGGCATCCCGCTCGACAAGGTGAGCGTGTCGATGACGATGAACGGCGCGGTGCTGCCGGTGCTGGCCGGCTACATCGTCGCCGCCGAAGAGCAGGGCGTTGCGCAGGCGCAGTTGAGCGGGACCATCCAGAACGACATCCTCAAGGAGTTCATGGTCCGCAACACCTACATCTACCCGCCCGAGCCGAGCATGCGCATCATCGGCGACATCATCGAGTACACGGCCCGGCACATGCCGAAGTTCAACTCGATCAGCATCTCCGGCTACCACATGCAGGAAGCCGGCGCGAACCAGGCGCTGGAACTGGCCTTCACGCTGGCCGACGGCAAGGAGTACGTGAAGACCGCGCTGGCCAAGGGGCTGGACGTCGACGACTTCGCCGGGCGCCTGAGCTTCTTCTGGGCGATCGGGATGAACTTCTATCTCGAGATCGCCAAGATGCGCGCCGCCCGGCTGCTGTGGCACCGCATCATGAGCGGCTTCAACGCCAAGAAGGCCAAGAGCCTGATGCTGCGCACCCACTGCCAGACCAGCGGCTGGAGCCTGACCGAGCAGGACCCGTACAACAACGTGGTGCGCACCACGATCGAGGCGATGGCCGCGGTGTTCGGCGGCACGCAAAGCCTGCACACCAACAGCTTCGACGAGGCGATCGCGCTGCCTACCGAGTTCAGCGCGCGCATCGCGCGCAACACGCAGCTGATCCTGCAGGAGGAGACGCACATCACCAATGTGGTCGACCCCTGGGCCGGCAGCTACATGATGGAAAAGCTGACGCAGGACATGGCCGACAAGGCCTGGGCGATCATCGAGGAGGTCGAGGCGATGGGCGGCATGACCCGCGCCGTCGACTCCGGCTGGGCCAAGCTGAAGATCGAGGCCAGCGCCGCCGAGAAGCAGGCGCGCATCGACTCGGGCAAGGACGTGATCGTCGGCGTCAACAAGTACCAGCTGGCCGAGCATGATGAGATCGACATCCTCGAGGTCGACAACCTCAAGGTGCGCGACGGGCAGATCGCGCGGCTGGCGCAGATCCGCGCCACGCGCGACGGCGCGCGCGTGCAGCAGGCGCTGCAGGCGTTGACGGAGGCCGCGCGCTCGGGCGAGGGCAACCTGCTGGGCCTGAGCATCGAGGCGGTGCGCGCGCGCGCCACGGTGGGCGAGATCAGCGACGCGCTGGAACAGGTTTACGGGCGCCACCGCGCCGACATCCAGAAGGTGACCGGGGTGTATGCAGCCGCTTACGACAGTGCCGAAGGCTGGGACAAGCTCAAGGCCGAGATCGACGCTTTCGCCGAAGAAGAGGGCCGCCGCCCGCGCGTGATGATCGCCAAGCTCGGCCAGGACGGCCACGACCGCGGCGCCAAGGTGGTGGCCACGGCGCTGGCCGACCTGGGCTTCGACATCGACATCGGCGCGCTGTTCCAGACCCCCGAGGAATGTGCGCGCCAGGCGATCGAGAACGACGTGCACGCGGTGGGCGTGAGCACGCTGGCCGCGGGGCACAAGACGCTGGTGCCGGCGATCATCGCCGCGCTGCGCGCGCAAGGCGCCGACGACATCGTGGTCTTCGTTGGCGGCGTGGTGCCGCGCCAGGACTACGGCTTCCTCTACGACGCCGGCGTCAAGGGCATCTATGGGCCGGGTACGCCGATCCCGGCTTGCGCCAAGGATGTGCTGGAGCAGATCCGCCAGGCGAAGGCCCCTTGAGAGTGTTGTGGTGATACAGTAATACGGTATTCGCAGCGGAGAGCGCATCATGGCCGTTTCCGTCCGCATGGACCCCCTGATGGAAAAGGAACTCGAGCTCGCCGCCAAGCGGCAGGGCATCACCAAGTCGCAGTTCATCATCGACGCGGTGGAGCGCGCGCTGGGCCGCAAGGACCCGGCCGTGCTCTATCACAAGGCGATGGAAGAAGCTGCGCGCTACCAGGTGGGCAGCGGCACCGCCGATGACGAGCTTCCCGCCCACAAGGCCGCGCTGCGCAAGAGCCTGCGCGCTACCTATGAGCAGCAGCAGAACGACTACGCCGACTTCCTGGCGCAACGACAAGCATCCAAAGGAAAGCCGGCTTGAAGGTATGCCTGCTCGACGCCGGTCCGATGGTGGCGCTGTTCTCGCCGGGGGATCGCTTCCATGCGCAGTTCCAGCGCAGCATCCTCGATGCGCGCACGCCGGTGCAACTGCACACCACTTGGCCTTGTGTCACCGAGGCCAGCCACCTGCTCGGGCCACGCTACCGCCTGGCCTTGCTGCAATGGGTGGGTGCGGGCGGCGTGCAGGTCTTCCCCTTCGATGCCGCCGACCTGCTCGACATGTGCCCGTGGATCGCGCAGTACACCCAGCAGCCGCGCACCGAGATGGATCTGGCCGATGCCTCGCTGTACTGGCTGGCGGGCGAATCGGGCGTGACGCGCATCTGGACGCTGGACGTGCGCGACTTCTCGCGCTACCGGCTGCCTGACGGGCGGCCCTTCGAGATCCAGTGATGAGCCCGCTCACGCCGCAGGACGCCGACTTGCGCGACGCCGTGCTCGACCGTGGCGCGCCGCTGCGCCAGCGCCGCGGCATGGCCAAGGCGATCACGCTGCTCGAATCGACGCGCGCCGACCACCGCCAGCGCGCCGACGCGCTGCTGGACGCGCTGCTGCCGCACGCCGGCGGCGCCTTCCGCCTGGGCATCAGCGGCGTGCCCGGCGTGGGCAAGAGCACCTTCATCGAGGCGCTGGGGCTGTGGCTGATCGAGCGCGGGCAGCGCGTCGCGGTGCTGGCGATCGACCCGTCGAGCAGCGTATCGGGCGGCTCGATCCTCGGCGACAAGACGCGCATGGAGCGGCTGTCGTCGCAGCAGGCTGCGTTCATCCGCCCCAGCCCGTCGTCGGGCACGCTCGGCGGGGTGGCCGAGAAGACGCGCGAGGCGATGCTGGTGGCCGAGGCCGCGGGCTACGACATCGTCATCGTCGAGACCGTCGGCGTCGGCCAGAGCGAGACCGCGGTCGCCGGCATGACCGACATGTTCGTGCTGCTGCAGTTGCCCAACGCCGGCGACGACCTGCAGGCGATCAAGAAGGGCGTGATGGAGCTGGCCGACCTGGTGGCGATCAACAAGGCCGACCTCGACCCTCACGCGGCGATGCGCGCGCGTGCGCAGATCACGTCCGCGCTGCGGTTGATCGGTCAGCAGGGCCGCCCCGGGCAGGGCGATCCGGCGCTGTGGCATGCGCAGGTGATCGAGCTCAGCGCGCTCAAAGCTCAGGGGCTGGACGGCTTTTGGCAGCAGGTCGAGCGCTTTCGCGAGCTGCAGGACGGCAGCGGCCGCTTGCAGCAGCGGCGCCGCCAGCAGGCCAAGGCCTGGATGTGGGAGCGCGTCGATGCCGGGCTGCGCGCAGCGTTCCGCCAGCATCCGGCGGTGCGCGCCGAACTGCCCCGGGTGCTGCAACAGGTGGCCGATGCCCAGGTGGTGGCTTCGGCCGCTGCGCGCCGGCTGCTGGCGGCGATGGGGCTGGACGCGGCGATGCCGGAGCCTGGCCGATGACGCCACAGGATCTGCATCGCATCCGCCGCAGCGACGGCTGGCGCGCGCGCCGCGTCGAGGTCTTCCACGGCACCAGCCAGGGCAGCGTGGTCGTTAAGGGCCAGCGCGCGCCGCGGTCGGCCGCGCGCTACCGCGCGCTCAACGGCCTGGCGCGGGCGCTGCGCCTGCCGTTGCTGAGGGCCGCGCCTGCGCACGGCGGCGCGCGTGCGCAGGCGATCGAGGTCCGGCGGCTGCAGCGCATGGCCGCGGCCGGGCTGGCGGTGCCTGCGGTGCTGCACGTGGAAGAGGACTTCTTCGTGCAGAGCTGGCTGGGCGAGGCGCGGCTCGATCGGCTGCTCGAGCGCGCCGATGCACTGCACTGGTGGCAACTCGGCCTGCGCACATTGGTCGATGTGCATGCACGCGACCAGTATCTGAGCCAGGCCTTCGCGCGCAACTTCATTGCCCACGGCGAGCGGCTGGCGATGATCGATTTCGAAGACGACCCGCTCGAGGTGATGACGCTGCCGCAGGCGCAGGCGCGCGACTGGCTGGCCTATCTGCATGCCAGCGCGCTGGCGTTCCGGTGGCGGCTGCCGGCGCCGCGCGACCAGATCGTGGCGCTGCTGCGCGACCAGCTCGAGCGCGAGCGCGCGCCGGTGCGGCAGATGGTGGCCGACACCGCCCGCCGCTTGCGCTGGATGCGGCGGCTGCCGGCCGGCGACGGCCAGGGCTGGCGCCGGCATCTGGCGATCGTTCACATGGCGGTGAGCCTGATGCTCGCCGCCGATCCCACCAACGACAACGAGGCCGCAGGGCCGAAGGTGATCCATGCACGACATCGTTGAACAACTGGAACGCAAGCGCGAGGCCGCCCGCAGCGGCGGCGGAGCCAAGCGTATCGCGGCCCAACACGCCAAGGGCAAGCTCACCGCGCGCGAGCGCATCGAGGTGTTGCTCGACGTGGGCAGCTTCGAGGAATGGGACATGTTCGTCGAGCACCGCTGCGCGGACTTCGGCATGGACGCCACGCACATCCCGGGCGATGGCGTGGTCACCGGCTACGGCACCATCAACGGCCGGCTGGTGTTCGTCTTCAGCCAGGACTTCACCGTCTTCGGCGGCGCCTTGAGCGAGGCGCACGCCGAGAAGATCTGCAAGGTGATGGATCAGGCGATGAAGGTCGGCGCGCCGGTGATCGGCCTGAACGATTCGGGCGGCGCGCGCATCCAGGAAGGCGTGGCCTCGCTGGGCGGCTATGCCGAAGTGTTCCAGCGCAACGTCATGGCCAGCGGCGTGATTCCGCAGATCAGCATGATCATGGGGCCGTGCGCGGGCGGGGCCGTGTATTCGCCGGCCATGACCGACTTCATCTTCATGGTCAAGGACACGAGCTACATGTTCGTCACCGGCCCCGAGGTGGTGAAGACGGTGACGCACGAGAACGTGACCGCCGAGGAGCTCGGCGGCGCGTCGACGCACACCACGCGCAGCGGCGTGGCCGACCTGGCCTTCGAAAACGACGTCGAGGCACTGCTGATGCTGCGCCGGCTGTTCAACTACATCCCGGCCAGCAACCGCGAGAAGGCACCGCACCGCCCGACCCAAGACCAGGCCGACCGCGCCGACCTCAGCCTGGACTCGCTGGTGCCGGACAACCCGAACCTGCCCTACGACATCAAGGAGGCGATCGTCAAGACGGTGGACGACGCCGAGTTCTTCGAACTGCAGCCCGACCACGCGGCCAACATCGTGATCGGCTTTGCGCGCATGGACGGCCACGTGGTGGGCATCGTGGCCAACCAGCCGCTGGTGCTGGCCGGCTGCCTGGACATCAAGAGCAGCATCAAGGCCGCGCGCTTCGTGCGCTTTTGCGACGCCTTCAGCATTCCCGTCATCACCTTCGTCGACGTGCCCGGCTTCATGCCCGGCACCGCGCAGGAGTACGGCGGCATCATCAAGCACGGCGCCAAGCTGCTGTATGCCTATGCCGAATGCACGGTGCCCAAGGTGACGGTGATCACGCGCAAGGCCTACGGCGGCGCCTACGACGTGATGAGCTCCAAGCACCTGCGCGGCGACGTCAACCTCGCCTGGCCCAATGCCGAGATCGCGGTGATGGGCGCCAAGGGGGCGGTGGAAATCATCTTTCGCCAGGACAAGGACGACCCAGAGAAACTCGCCGCGCGCGAGGCCGAATACCGGGCGCGCTTTGCCAACCCCTTCGTCGCCGGCAGCCGCGGCTTCATTGACGACGTGATCCAGCCCCACGAGACGCGCAAGCGCATCTGCCGCAGCCTGGCGATGCTCAAGGACAAGAAGCTCGACAACCCGTGGCGCAAGCACGGCAACATTCCGCTGTGAGGGGCGGCACCATGTCCAACAAGATCCTGATTGCCAATCGGGGCGACAACGGCCGCATGGCCGTTGCGGCGAAGCCAAATTGCATGGCGCGCGCAGCGCGCACGGGCGATCTCGACCCGATGGAGCCGACACATGTTTAAGAAGATCCTGATTGCCAATCGGGGCGAGATCGCCTGCCGCGTCATCGCCACCGCCCGCCGCATGGGCATCCGCACCGTGGCCGTGTATTCCGACGCCGACAAGAACGCGCGCCATGTCGCGCTGGCCGGCGAGGCGGTGCGGCTCGGGCCGCCGCCTTCGCGCGAGTCGTACCTGCTGGCTGACAAGATCATCGAAGCGTGCAAGCACACCGGCGCCGAGGCGGTGCATCCGGGCTACGGTTTCCTGTCGGAGAACGCCGAGTTCGCGCGCCGCGTCGAAGAGCACGGCATCGTCTTCATCGGCCCCAAGCATGGCGCCATTGCCGCGATGGGCGACAAGATCGCATCCAAGAAGCTGGCCGGCGGCGCCAAGGTCAACACCATCCCTGGCTTCAACGAGGCCATCGACAGCCCCGAGCACGCGGTCGAGATCGCGCGGGGCATCGGCTATCCGGTGATGATCAAGGCCAGCGCCGGCGGCGGCGGCAAGGGCCTGCGCGTGGCCTGGAACGACCAGGAGGCGCACGACGGTTTCAGCTCGTGCCGCCACGAGGCGCGCAATGCCTTCGGCGATGACCGCGTGTTCATCGAGAAGTTCGTCGAGCAGCCGCGCCACATCGAGATCCAGGTGCTGGGCGATGCCCATGGCAACGTGGTGTACCTGAACGAGCGCGAATGCTCGATCCAGCGGCGCCATCAGAAGGTCATCGAAGAAGCGCCGTCGCCCTTCATCAGCGCGGCCACGCGCAAGGCCATGGGCGAGCAGGCGGTGGCGCTGGCCAAGGCGGTGAACTACCAGTCGGCAGGCACGGTGGAGTTCGTCGTCGGCAAGAAGCAGGACTTCTACTTCCTGGAGATGAACACGCGGCTGCAGGTCGAGCACCCGGTGACCGAACTGATCACCGGGCTCGATCTGGTCGAGCAGATGATCCGCGTGGCGGCCGGCGAGAAGCTCGGCTTCACGCAGGCGCAGGTGCGGCGCGAGGGCTGGGCAATCGAGTGCCGCATCAATGCCGAGGATCCGTTTCGCAGCTTCCTGCCTTCCACCGGCCGGCTGGTGCGCTTCGTGCCGCCGCCGCAGCAGCTGTTCCAGGGGCAGGCCAGCACCGGCCTGGGCGTGCGCGTGGACACCGGCGTGGTCGACGGCGGCGAGATCCCGATGTACTACGACTCGATGATCGCCAAGCTGATCGTGCACGGCGCGGACCGCGCCGACGCGATCGCGCGCATGCGCGAGGCGCTCAACGGCTTCGTCATCCATGGCGTGCAGAGCAACATCCCGTTCCAGGCGGCGCTGCTGGCCCATCCCAGGTTCGTCGCCGGCGACTTCGATACCGGCTTCATTGCCGAACACTACGCGCACGGCTTTCGCGCCGAGGATGTGCCGCACGACGACCCGCCGTTCCTGCAAGCGCTCGCCGCGCATCTGCACATGTTCTACCGCAACCGCGCCAGCGGCCTGCAGGGCCAGTTCTGGGAGGGTTTCAAGGGGCTGCCGCGGCGCGAGTTCACGGTTTGCGTGCTCGGCGAGGCCGGCCACCACAGTTACACCGCCGTGTCGGCAAGCGAGACCGAGCCGGGCCAGGCCACGCCGATCACGCTGCACCTGCCGGACGGCGACAGGACCTACCGCTTGAGCGTGGAGCGCCACCTGGGCGATTCGCGTATCAGCGGCACGGTCGACGGCAGGCCGTTTACCGCGCAGATGGAACGCGGCAGGACCGCCAACCCGCTGGCGATCCGCGTCATCCACAACGGCACCCGCATCGATGCCATCGTGATGCATCCGCGCACCGCCGAGTTGCACAAGCTGATGCCCTACAAGGCGCCGCCCGACACCAGCAAGTTCCTGCTGTCGCCGATGCCCGGACTGCTGGTTCAGCTGGCGGTGCAGCCGGGCCAGGAGGTCAAGGCCGGCGAGCGGCTGGCGGTGATCGAGGCGATGAAGATGGAGAACATCCTCAGCGCCGCGCAGGACGGCACGGTCGCCGAACTGCTGGCTGCCAACGGCGACAGCCTGGCGGTGGACCAGCCGATCCTGCGCTTCGCCTGAAGGGGCCCGGCCATGAGCGAGAACAAGCCCTTTCGCATCCTGGGTGTGCAGCAAATCGCGATCGGCGGACCCGACAAGACGAAGCTGCGCCGGCTGTGGGTCGACATCTTCGGCCTGAGCGTGAAGAGCACTTTCGTCAGCGAGCGCGAGAACGTCGACGAGGACATCTGCGCGCTCGGCGAGGGCGCGCACGCGGTCGAGGTCGACCTGATGCAGCCGCTGGACCCCGACAAGAAGCCGGCGGTGCACACCACGCCGCTGAACCATGTCGGGCTGTGGGTCGACGACTTGCCCAAGGCGGTGCAGTGGATGACGGCCAACGGCGTGCGCTTCGCGCCGGGCGGCATCCGCAAGGGCGCGGCCGGCCACGACATCTGCTTCATCCACCCGAAGGGCAACGAGCAGTTCCCGCTGGGCGGCGAGGGCGTGCTGATCGAGCTGGTGCAAGCGCCGCGCGAGGTCATCGCCGCGCTGGGCTGAAGCCCCGCCGCGGCGGCGGGCGTTGGAAAACGGGCGAAAATACCCGCTTCCCCGCCTGCCGGCACCCCGCATGAGCGCACGCACCCTGTACGACAAGCTGTGGGACGACCACGTCGTCCATACCGAGGACGACGGCACCGCCGTCCTCTACATCGACCGCCACCTGGTGCACGAGGTCACCAGCCCGCAGGCCTTCGAAGGCCTGCGCCTGGCCGCTCGCAAGCCGTGGCGCGTCAGCTCGATCGTCGCCACCGCCGACCACAACACCCCCACCACCGGCTGGGAACGCGGCTACGACGGCATCGCCGACCCCACCAGCAAGCTGCAGGTGCAAACGCTGGACGCCAACATCAAGGCCTTCGGCGCGGCGGCGTACTTTCCGTTCCTGGACAAGCGCCAGGGCATCGTGCACGTCATCGGCCCCGAGCAGGGCGCGACGCTGCCGGGCATGACGGTGGTGTGCGGCGACAGCCACACCAGCACGCACGGCGCCTTCGGCGCGCTGGCGCACGGCATCGGCACCAGCGAGGTCGAGCACGTGCTGGCCACGCAGACGCTGCTGGCCAAGAAGGCGAAGAACATGCTGATCAAGGTCGAGGGCACGCTCGGCCGCGGCGTCACCGCCAAGGACATCGTGCTGGCGATCATCGGGCGCATCGGCACCGCGGGCGGCACCGGCTACACCATCGAGTTCGGCGGCTCGGCGATCCGCGCGCTCAGCATGGAAGGCCGCATGACGGTGTGCAACATGGCCATCGAGGCCGGCGCGCGCGCCGGGCTGGTGGCGGTGGACGACAAGACCATCGCCTACGTCAAGGGCCGGCCGTTCGCACCCGTCGGCGAAGCCTGGGACCAGGCCGTGGCCTACTGGCGCACGCTGCATTCCGACGCTGGCGCGGTGTTCGATGCGGTGGTCGAACTCGACGCCGCGCGCATCGCGCCGCAGGTCAGCTGGGGCACCTCGCCCGAGATGGTGCTGTCGATCGAGGACCGCGTGCCCGACCCCGACAAGGAGCGCGATCCGGTCAAGCGCGGCGCGATCGAGCGCGCGCTGGCCTACATGGGGCTCGAGCCGAACAAGCCGCTGGCCGACATCCACGTCGACAAGGTGTTCATCGGCTCGTGCACCAACAGCCGCATCGAGGACCTGCGCGACGCCGCCGAGGTGGTGCGGCGCATCGGCGGCAAGCTTGCGCGCAACATCAGGCTGGCGCTGGTGGTGCCCGGCTCCGGGCTGGTCAAGGCGCAGGCCGAGGCCGAGGGCCTGGACCAGGTGTTCAAGGCGGCCGGCTTCGAATGGCGCGAGCCCGGCTGCAGCATGTGCCTGGCGATGAACGCCGACCGTCTGGAGCCCGGCGAGCGCTGCGCGTCGACCAGCAACCGCAACTTCGAGGGCCGCCAGGGCACGGGCGGACGCACCCACCTGGTCAGCCCGGCGATGGCGGCCGCCGCGGCGCTGCAGGGCCATTTCGTCGACGTGCGCCGCATTGCCTGATCGAGGGAGTCACACGACATGAACAAGCTGCTGGCCTGCCTGGCCGTGCTGGCGCTGCTGGGCGGATGCAACACCATCGCCGGCATGGGCAAGGACATCTCCAACGCCGGCGACAGCATCGAGAACGCCGCGAAGAAGAAGTAGACCATCAGCAGACAAACGAAGCAAAGAAGCCGCCCATGCAAGCCTTCACCGTGCACCAGGGGCTGGTCGCGCCGCTGGACCGCGACAACGTCGACACCGACGCGATCATCCCCAAGCAGTTCCTGAAGTCGATCCATCGTTCGGGTTTCGGTCCGAACCTGTTCGACGAATGGCGTTACCTGGACAAGGGCGAGCCGGGGCAGGATCCGGCCGCGCGCCGGCCCAACCCCGACTTCGTGCTGAACCAGCCGCGCTACCAGGGCGCGTCGATCCTGCTGGCGCGCCGCAACTTCGGCTGCGGCTCGAGCCGCGAGCATGCGCCGTGGGCGCTCGAGCAGTTCGGCTTTCGCGCGCTGATCGCGCCCAGCTACGCCGACATCTTCTTCAACAACTGCTTCAAGAACGGGTTGCTGCCGATCCAACTGCCCGACTCGCAGGTGGCCGCGCTATTCGACGAGGTCAACGCCTTCGTCGGCTACCGCCTGACCATCGACCTGCCGCGGCAGGTGATCGTCAAGCCCGACGGCAGCGAGCTCGCCTTCGAGGTTGCGCCGTTTCGCAAGTACTGCTTGCTCAACGGCTTCGACGACATCGGCCTGACGCTGCGCCATGCCGACAAGATCCGCGCCTTCGAATCAGCACGGCTGGCGAAGATGCCGTGGCTGGCGCCGGCCGGCGCCGCACCGAACTGAGGGCCGACGCATGAAGATCGCCTTGTTGCCCGGGGACGGCATCGGCCCGGAGATCATGGCCGAGGCGGTGAAGGTGCTGGATGCGCTGGAGCTTCGCCTCGAGACCGAGTCGGCGCCGGTCGGCGGTGCCGCCTACGAGGCCGCGGGCCATCCGCTGCCCGAAGCGACGCTGCAGTTGGCCAAGGCCGCGGACGCCATCCTGTTCGGCGCGGTCGGCGACTGGAAATATGACAAGCTCGAACGCGCGCTGCGCCCCGAGCAGGCGATCCTGGGCTTGCGCAAGCACCTGGGCCTGTTCGCCAACTTCCGCCCCGCGATCTGCTACGAGCAGCTCACCGCGGCATCCAGCCTGAAGCCAGAACTGGTGGCGGGGCTGGACATCCTGATCATCCGCGAGCTCACCGGCGACATCTACTTCGGCCAGCCGCGCGGGCGGCGCATCGCGGTCGACGGCCACTTCCCGGGCAGCGAAGAGGCCTTCGACACCATGCGCTACAGCCGTCCCGAGGTCGAGCGCATCGCGCATGTCGCCTTCCAGGCGGCACGGCAGCGCGCATCAGCAGGCGGCCGCCAAGGCGCCCGCGGGCGCGTGTGCAGCGTCGACAAGGCCAACGTGCTGGAAACCTTCCAGTTCTGGAAGGACGTGGTCAGCGAGGTCCATGCGCAGTACCCCGACGTGGCGCTCGAGCACATGTACGTCGACAACGCGGCGATGCAGCTGATCAAGGCACCGAAGAACTTCGATGTCATCGTCACCGGCAACATGTTCGGCGACATCCTGTCCGACGCTGCGGCGATGTTGACCGGCTCGATCGGCATGCTGCCGTCGGCATCGTTGGACGCCAACAACAAGGGCCTGTACGAGCCCAGCCACGGCAGCGCGCCGGACATTGCCGGTAAGGGTGTTGCAAACCCGCTGGCTACAATCCTGTCTGCTGCCATGATGCTGCGTTATTCGCTCCAACAACCCGAAGCTGCCGATCGCATCGAGTCGGCGGTGCAGCAGGTGCTGGCCAGCGGTTTGCGCACACCGGACATCTGGTCCGAGGGCACTCGCAAGGTGGGCACGCGCGAGATGGGCGACGCCGTCGTGGCGGCGCTGACCACCAAGAAAATCACCAAGAGCTAGTTCGGCCCGGTCTCGTTTCGCCCCTTGAAGCACCCGGCGAACCGAGCCGGGGAAACAGAAGATCTTCACCCACCCAAGGGGCGTTCCCATGACAAAGCAGGTTCTCACAGGTCTGGTCGGCTGGCGCGGCATGGTCGGCTCGGTGTTGCTCGATCGCATGCGCGCCGAGGGCGACTTCGCGCTGATCGAGCCGGTGTTCTTCTCCACCAGCAACGCCGGCGGCGCGGCGCCGCCGGACGCGAAGAACGAGACCAAGCTGGTCGACGCCTACGACATCGCGGCGCTGAAGCGCTGCGAGATCATCCTGACCTGCCAGGGCAGCGACTACACCAAGAAAGTCTACCCTGAGCTGCGCGCGGCCGGCTGGAAGGGCTACTGGATCGACGCGGCCAAGACGCTGCGCATGAACGACGACGCGGTGATCGTGCTCGACCCGATCAACCTGAACGTGATCCAGGATGCGCTGAAGCGCGGCGTGCGCGACTACATCGGCGGCAACTGCACCGTCAGCTGCATGTTGATGGGCGTGGGTGCGCTGTTCAAGGCCGATCTGGTCGAGTGGATGAGCGCCGCGACCTACCAGGCCGCATCGGGCGGCGGCGCGCAGCACATGCGCGAGCTGCTGACCCAGTACGGCACGCTGCACACCGAGGTGCGCGACCTGCTGCACGACCCGGCCTCGGCCATCCTCGAGATCGACCGCAAGGTGGTGGCCAAGCAGCGCGCGCTGGGCGACGACGAGGTCGCCAACTTCGGCGTACCGCTGGGCGGCAGCCTGATCCCGTGGATCGACGCCGACCGCGGCGACGGCACCAGCCTCGAGGAATGGAAGGGTGGCGCCGAGACCAACAAGATCCTCGGCCGCGGCCCCGGCTTCGGCACCGCGGCCACGCCGATCGACTCGATCTGCGTGCGCATCGGCGCGATGCGCTGCCACAGCCAGGCGCTGACGCTCAAGCTGAAGAAGGACGTGCCGCTGGCGGACATCGAGAACCTGATCGCCAACGACAACGCCTGGGCCAAGCTGGTGCCGAACACGCGCGAAGCCAGCGTGCGCCAGCTCACGCCGGTGGCCGTCACCGGCACGCTGGACATTCCGGTCGGGCGGCTGCGCAAGATGGCGTTGGGTCCGCAGTATCTGGGCGCCTTCACCATCGGCGACCAGCTGCTGTGGGGTGCGGCCGAGCCGCTGCGGCGCATGCTGCGCATCGTGCTGCAAGCCTGAAGGCGCGGCGCGCGCGTGGCAGCAGGCGGCGCAAACCAGCGAAACGGCGTGAATTGGGTCCTGTCATCGGCCAATGTGGCCGCACGGCAGGCTCTATCCTTGCCCGTGGTGTGACTAAGCTCGCAGACTTGCACTCGGCAGCCGGCCGGGATTGGCCGATGTTGCTGCGGATGGGGCCAGACTGCGGCGCGCATCTTGGGGAGACGCTTTGAAAGATCGCAAGTTGAATGTCGGCCGCTTCGCGTTGAGCGGCCTTGCCCTGGCCACCGCCTGCCTGTGGGGTCTGGATGCACGGGCGCTAGGGCTGGGCCAGTTGCGCGTGCAATCCGCGCTGGGCGAACCCTTGCGTGCCGAGATCGACGTCACTAGCCTGTCCAGCGAAGAGGCTGCCACGCTGGTGCTGCGCGTCGCGCCGCCCGATGCCTACCGGGCCGCGGGTGTGGACTACAACTCGATCCTGCCGGGCACGCAGGTGCAACTGCTCAAGCGCGCCGACGGGCGCTCGTACCTGCGGCTGACCAGCGACCGTGCGGTGGTCGAGCCCTTCGTCGATGTGATTCTCGAGGCCAACTGGGCCAGCGGCCGCCTGATGCGCGACTTCACGCTGCTGCTCGATCCGCCGGCCACACCGCGCAACCTGGCCGCCGCACCCGCACCCGCACCCGCACCAGCGGTGGCACCGGCGATTTCGCCGGCACCGCTGCCGGCTGCGCCGCCGCCGCGGGTCGCGCAACCGGTGCCTGCGCCTGCCGTGACGCCCGCCCCGGCAGCGCCGGTCGAGAGGCGGCAGGCCGCGCGCGTGGAGCCGCCGGCTCCTGCGCAGGCGCCGAGCCCCGCGCCCCGGCCGGCGCCACCGACGGCGGCGCCGGTGGCGGCAGCGGCGCCGGCCGCGGCCGCCGGCGCCCAGCAATACCGGGTGCGCCCGGGCGATTCGCTGAGCCGGATCGCGCGCAGCGTGCAGCCGCAAAGCGTGTCGCTCGATCAGATGCTGGTCGCGCTGTTCCGAGGCAATCCGGACGCGTTCATCGGCAAGAACATGAACCTGCTCAAGGCCGGCGAGGTGCTGCACATCCCGTCCGCACAGCAGGCCAGCGAGGTCAGCTCGGCCGATGCCCGCGAGGTGATTCGCGCCCAGAGCGCCGATTTCAATGCCTACCGGCAGCAACTGGCCGCCGGCGTGGCGGTGCACAAGACCGATGCACCCACGCGACAGGCCAAGGGCAGCGTGCAGGCCGCGGTGCAAGACAGCCAGCAGGCGGCCGCTGCTACCCCGGACAAGCTCACGCTGAGCCAGGGCGCGGTCAAGGCGGCGCCGCCGGAGGCCGCGCTGTCGCAGCAGGCCGAAGACAAGGACGCGGCGGCGCGCGAGGCGCAGCTGTCACGCAACGTCGAACAGCTCAAGGAACTGCAATCGGCGACGGCCGCGTCGGTGCCTGCCGCGGGCGATGCGGCCGCCGCAGCGGCGGCCGACGCCGCGGCAACTCCGGCGGCCGCGCCAACCGCGGCTGCCGAGCCGGCCGCCTCGGCGCCCGCCGCACCGGCGCTGGCCGCGGCATCCGCCCCGGCAGTGGCCGCACCGCCACCGGCGCCGAAGCCGGCTCAGCCCGATGCGGCGGTGCAGCCGGGCCTGCTGGCGTCGTTGCTCGACAGCCCGCTGCTGCTGCCGGGTGCCGGCGTGCTGGTCGCTCTGATTGCCGGCCTGGGCGTGGTGCGGCTGCGCGGGCGCAAGCGTGAACGCGAGACCTCGTTCCTGGAAAGCCGGCTGCAGCCGGATTCGTTCTTCGGTGCCAGCGGCGGCCAGCGCGTCGACACCAACGATGTGCCCAGCGCGTCGTCGGCGGCGTCGTCGATGAGCTATTCGCTCAGCCAGCTCGACGCCATCGGCGACGTCGATCCGGTGGCCGAGGCCGATGTCTATCTCGCCTATGGCCGCGACCTGCAGGCCGAGGAGATCCTGAAAGAAGCGATGCGCGCCAACCCCGAGCGGCTGGCGGTGCGCACCAAGCTGCTCGAGGTGTACGCCAAGCGCCGCGACACCAAGGGCTTCGAACTGCTCGCCGGCCAGCTGTTCGCGCTGACCGGCCCGGACAGCGAGGACTGGCAAAAGGCGCAGGAGCTCGGCCGGCAGATCGATGCCGGCAACCCGCTGTACGCACCCGGCGGCCAGCCCGATCTGCTGGTGCGCGAGGGCGGGCGCCTGGTCGAGCCGCTGGACGCGACCACCATGCCGCACACGGCGCAGGCCAAGCCCACCGGGCCGATCACCGAGCCCGGCTCGCTCAGCCTCGCCCCCGCGCTGGACGTGGATCTGGAACTGGACCTGGATTCGCGCCATGCCGGCGACACCGCCCCGGCCGCACTCGAAGCGACGCGCTCGTTCGCCAGCGGCGCGGCCCTTGGCGGCGGTGCAGCCTCGCGCGCGACCGAGGCCCACGAGCCGTACAGCGCGAGCAAGTCCGCAGCGCCCGCGCCCTTGACGCCGGCCATCGAGACCATCGATTTCGATCTGGGCGACCTGACGCTGGACGACGGCAGCAGCGGCGCCGTGTCGCGACCGGTACCGCTGTCGCAGCACGACGATTTCATGGCGTCGCTGCCGTCGCTGGAGCTTGGCGGTGACGACAGCAACCCGCTGGCGCGCAAGCTCGAACTGGCCGAGGAGTTCCGCCAGATCGGCGACCAGGAAGGCGCGCGCGACCTGCTCGAAGAGGTCGTGGCCGGCGCCGAAGGTGCACTCAAGGCCAAGGCCCAGGGCATGCTCGACAGCCTGGGCTGACCACGAGCCGCGGCGGAAGACGCCGCGCCGTGTTGGCCGGTCGATCGAGGGGGCCGCTGGGCGGTCCCCATGGCTTGATAGGGCCGCAGGAAGGCACCGTGTCCTGCGTGCGGTCTGGCGCAGAATGCGCCGATGCCCGACGCCGGATCGACGCCATCCCTGCAACGCCTGGCGCTCGGCCTGAGCTACCGCGGCAGCGCCTATCGCGGCTGGCAGTCGCAGCCCGACGGGCGCACCGTGCAAGACCGCGTCGAGGCTGCGCTCGCCGCCTTTGCCGGTGTGCCGGTGCGTACCGCGTGCGCCGGGCGCACCGATGCCGGCGTGCATGCGCTGAACCAGGTGCTGCACCTGGACGCGCCGGTGCACCGCGAAAACTTTTCGTGGGTGCGCGGCGTCAACCGCCACCTGGAACGCGACATCGCGCTGCAGTGGTGTCGGCCGGTCAGCGCTGATTTCGACGCGCGCCGTTCGGCGCTGGGCCGGCGCTACCGCTACTGGCTGCTGTGCTCGCCGGTGCGCCCGGCACTCGAACAGGGCCAGTGTGGCTGGAGCTTTCGCCCGCTGGACGGCGCGGCGATGCGCGCCGCCGCGCGGGTGCTGATCGGTGAACACGACTTCAGCTCGTTTCGCGCCGCCGAGTGCCAGGCGCGCTCGCCGGTCAAGACGATGCGCTCGATAGGCATCGAGCAGCGCGGCGCCTACTGGCGTTTCGATTTCGACGCCAGCGCGTTCCTGCACCACATGGTGCGCAACCTGATGGGTTGCCTGCTGGCGGTGGGGCAGGGGCGCCAGGCACCCGGTTGGATGGCCGAGGTGCTGGCCGCTCGCAGCCGCGATGCCGCGGCGCCGACCTTCGCTGCGGCTGGGCTTTACTTCGTCGGCCCGTACTACGATGCCCGGCACGGGATTCCCGAGCACACGCCGACGATGGACTGGGTCGGCTGACCAACGTGCGAACACGCATCAAGATCTGTGGCCTGACGCGCGAGGCCGACGTCGACGCGGCGGTGCGCGCCGGCGCCGATGCCGTCGGCTTCGTGCTGTACGCCAAGAGCCCGCGCGCGGTGTCGCCGCTGCGCGCCGGCGAACTGGCGCGGCGGCTGCCGCCTTTCGTCACGCCGGTGCTGCTGCTGGTGAACGCGCCGCCGACGCTGTGCCGCGCCGCGCTGGACGCGGTGCCGCACGCGCTGCTGCAGTTCCACGGCGACGAAGACCCGGCGTCGTGCGACGCACTCGGGCGCGCCTACCTGCGCGCGGCGCGCATGGCACCGGGGGTCGATTTGTTAGACTTTGCGTCGCGCTTTCGCAGCGCGCTGGCCCTGCTGCTCGACGCTGCCGTCGAGGGCTACGGCGGGGGCGGAAAGGTTTTTGATTGGTCACTGATTCCTCCAAGCGTTCCCGTTCCGGTCGTTTTGTCTGGTGGGTTGAACGCTGCCAACGTCACCGAGGGGATCGAGCGCGTACGGCCGTGGGCCGTTGACGTGAGCTCCGGCGTGGAAAGCTCCAAGGGCATCAAGGATGCCGAGCTGATGCGCCGCTTTTGCGATGCGGTACGCGAGGCCGACGCCCGTATTGCCGCCCACCCCCGAGGATCCACTCCATGCTGAACTACCAACAACCCGACGCGCGGGGCCGCTTCGGCCCGGTGCACGACACCTACTACGGAGGCCGCTTCGTCGCCGAGACGCTGATCCATGCGCTGGACGAACTGCAGGCCACCTACGAGCGCTACCGCGATGAGCCGGCCTTCCAGGCGGAGTTCCGCCGCGAGCTGGCGCATTTCGTCGGCCGCCCGAGCCCGATCTACCACGCCGCGCGCATCAGCCGCGAACTGGGCGGCGCGCAGATCCACCTGAAGCGCGAGGACCTCAACCACACCGGCGCGCACAAGATCAACAACACCATCGGCCAGGCACTGCTGGCGCGGCGCATGGGCAAGCCGCGCGTCATTGCCGAGACCGGCGCCGGCCAGCACGGCGTGGCCACCGCGACGATCTGCGCGCGCTACGGCCTGGAATGCGTGGTCTACATGGGCGCCGAGGACATCCGGCGCCAAAGCCCCAACGTCTACCGCATGAAGCTGCTCGGCGCCACGGTGGTGCCGGTGGAGTCGGGCAGCAAGACGCTGAAGGATGCGCTGAACGAGGCGCTGCGCGACTGGGTGACCAACGTCGAGAACACCTTCTACATCATCGGCACGGTGGCCGGCCCGGCGCCGTACCCGCAGATGGTGCGCGACTTCCAGCGCGTGATCGGCGACGAATGCGTCGAACAGATGCCCGTCATGATCGCTCAGCTCGGCGGCCCGGCGGGCCGGCAGCCCGATGCGGTGATCGCCTGTGTCGGCGGCGGCAGCAACGCGATGGGCATCTTCTACCCGTACATCGGCAGTGAAGCGGTGCGGCTGATCGGGGTCGAGGCGGCGGGTCTGGGCCTGGCCAGCGGCAAGCATGCGGCGTCGATCTGCGCCGGTTCGCCCGGCGTGCTGCACGGCAACCGCACCTACTTGCTACAGGACGACGACGGTCAGATCGTCGAGACGCATTCGGTCTCGGCCGGGCTGGACTACCCCGGTGTCGGCCCCGAGCACGCCTACCTGCACGACATCGGTCGCGCCGACTACGTCGCAGTCACCGACGACCAAGCGCTCGCGGCGTTCCATCGGTTGTGCCGCAGCGAAGGCATCATCCCGGCGCTGGAGTCCAGCCACGCGCTGGCCTATGCGATCGAGCTGGCGCCGACGATGCGGCCCGACCAGCACCTGCTGGTCAACCTGTCGGGCCGCGGCGACAAGGACATCAACACCGTTGCCGCGCTGCAAGGGGTTCAGGGAGCCACGGCATGAGCCGCATCGCCGCGACCTTCGACACGCTGCGCGCGCAGCGGCGCAAGGCGCTGATTCCGTACATCACGGTCGGCGACCCCTTCGCCGACGCCACGCCCGATGTGATGCACGGCCTGGTGCAAGGTGGTGCCGACGTCATCGAGCTGGGCGTGCCGTTTTCCGACCCGATGGCCGACGGCCCGGTGATCCAGCAAGCGGGCGAGCGCGCGCTGGCGCGCGGCATCGGCATGGCGCAGGTGTTCGACGTGGTGCGCGGTTTCCGCCGTGACGACGCCAACACGCCGGTGGTGCTGATGGGCTACGCCAACCCGGTGGAGCGCTACGACCAGCGCCACGGTGCCGGTGCGTTCATCGCCGACGCCGTAACTGCCGGCGTCGACGGCGTGCTGGTGGTCGACTACCCGCCCGAGGAAAGCGCGGACTTCGCCGCGGCGCTGCGCGCCAAGGGGCTGGACCCGATCTTCCTGCTGGCACCGACCTCGACTGAAGCGCGCATGCGCGAGGTCGGCCGGCTGGCCAGCGGCTACGTCTACTACGTGTCGCTGAAGGGGGTGACCGGCGCGGGCCACCTCGATACCGCCGGCGTGGCCGCGGTCGTGCCGCGCATCCGCCGGCACGTCACGCTGCCGGTGGGCGTGGGTTTCGGCATCCGCGACGCCGCCAGCGCCTGTGCGGTGGCGCGGGTGGCCGACGCCGTGGTCATCGGCACCCGGCTGGTGCAATTGCTGCAGGACCAGCCGCGCGACAATGTGGCGCGCGCCGCGCGCGAGTTCATCGCCGGCATCCGCAGCGCGCTGGACAACATGCAACCAGGAGAGAACCCATGAGCTGGCTGGAAAAGCTGCTGCCCCCCAAGATCCAGCAGACCGACCCGAGCGAGCGCCGCACCATCCCCGAAGGCCTGTGGCTCAAGTGCCCGTCGTGCGAGACGGTGCTGTACAAGACCGACCTCGAGGGCAACTTCTACGTCTGCCCGAAGTGCGACCACCACCACCGCGTCAGCGCACGCGCGCGGCTCGACGCCTTCCTCGATGCCGAAGGGCGCTACGAGATCGGCCAGGAGGTGCTGCCGGTCGATGCGCTGAAGTTCAAGGACAGCAAGAAGTACCCTGAGCGGCTGAAGGCCGCGCTGGAAGAAACCGGCGAGACCGATGCGCTGGTGGTCTTCGGTGGCGCGGTGATGAGCGTGCCGGTGGTGGCTGCGGCCTTCGAGTTCGACTTCATGGGCGGCTCGATGGGCTCGGTGGTCGGCGAGCGCTTCGTGCGCGGCGTGGAAGGCGCGATCGAGCAGAAGGTGCCGTTCATCTCTTTCGCCGCCACCGGCGGCGCGCGCATGCAAGAAGGCCTGCTCAGCCTGTTGCAGATGGCCAAGACCAACGCCGCGCTGACGCGGCTGGCCAAGGCCCGCTTGCCCTACGTCAGCGTGCTCACCGACCCGACGATGGGCGGCGTGTCGGCCAGCTTTGCCTTCGTCGGCGACCTGGTGATCGCCGAGCCGAAGGCGCTGGTCGGCTTTGCCGGGCCGCGCGTGATCGAGAACACGGTGCGCGAAACGCTGCCCGAGGGCTTCCAGCGCGCCGAGTTCCTGCTGGGCAAGGGCGCGATTGACATGATCGTCGACCGCCGCGAGTTGCGCGCGACGATCGCGCGCGCGCTGGCGATGCTGCAGCGGCAAAGCGCCGACGCGGTGGCCTGAACCCGTCGCCGGGCCTGCCCGGCAGCGCCGTCATGACCGAAGCTTCCACCCTGCAGGAGTGGCTCGCCCACTGCGAGCGGGCGCACCCCAAGACGATCGACCTGACGCTCGAGCGGGTGTGTGCGGTGCGCGATCGGCTCGGGCTGCGCTTTGGCGTGCCGGTGGTGGCGGTGGCCGGCACCAACGGCAAGGGCTCGAGCTGCGCGATGCTCGAAGCAATCGCGCTGCACGCCGGCTACCGCGTCGGGCTGTACAGCAGCCCGCACCTGATCAACTTCGAGGAGCGCTGCCGCATCAACGGCAGCGAGGTCGCGGCTGCCGGCCTGCTGCCGCACTTTGCGGCGGTGGAGGCCGCGCGCGGTGCGATCGGCTTGACCTACTTCGAGTTCACCACGCTGGCGATCCTGCGGGCGTTGGCGCAGGCCGAGCTGGATCTGGTGATCCTGGAGGTGGGCTTGGGCGGGCGCTTCGATGCGGTCAACGCGATCGATGCCGACTGCGCATTGATCACCAGCATCGACCTGGACCACATGGAGTACCTCGGGCCTGACCGCGAGGCCATCGGGTTCGAGAAAGCCGGCATCCTGCGTCCCGGGCGGCCGGCCGTGATCAGCGACCCGATGCCGCCGGCCAGCGTGCTGCGCCACGCGCAACAGATCGGTGCCGACCTGTGGCAGGCCGGGGTGGACTTCGGCCATGCGGGCGATCGCCAGCAGTGGTCATGGCAAGGGCGTGGGCGCCGCTATCACGCGCTGGCCTATCCGGCGCTGCGCGGCGCCAACCAACTGCTCAATGCCAGCGGCGTGCTGGCGGTGTTCGCCGCGTTGCAGCCGGTGCTGCCGATTTCGGCGCAGGCGGTGCGGCTCGGGCTGGCGACGGTGCAGTTGCAGGGCCGCTTCCAGATCGTGCCCGGGCAGCCGGTGGTGGTGCTGGACGTGGCGCACAACCCGCAGGCGGCGGCGACCCTGGCTTACAACCTGGATCAGATGGGTTTTTATCCACGCAACCACGCGGTGTTCGGCGCGATGCGCGACAAGGACATCGGCGCCATGGCGGCGCGGCTGGCACCGCTGATCGACAGCTGGTACCTGTGCGCGCTGCCGCTGGACCGCGCGGCGTCCTGCGACGAGCTCGCGCTGCGGCTGCAGCCGCAACTGCGCCCGGGCGCGGCCGCGCCAAGCCGCCATGCAACACCGAGCGAGGCGCTGCGCGCCGCGATGGGCGCGGCGGACCCGGCTGATAGAATCGTCGTCTTCGGCTCGTTCCTTTGTGTTGGCGGGGTGCTGAAGGACGGCATACCGCACACACGCACCGCGCACAGCGGCTGAGCCAGCGGCGGCCCCGGCCCGATGCGGCCGCCGGCGGCAACGCAAGCGGTCCCGAGCACGCGCCCGCCGCGTCTTTCACCGCATCGAGCCGACCTCCCGTTTCAGGCGCACGCCAGCACTGCCCGGTCTTTTCATGTTCAAGCGCAAGGACTCTTCGGCCGCGGCCGACATCCCCGACGAGACCGCCACCGTGCAGGCCGCGCGCACCCGCGCGCGCCGCCGGCTGATCGGCGCGACGCTGCTGGTGGGCATCGGCATCGTCGGCTTTCCGCTGCTGTTCGAGACGCAGCCCAGGCCGATCGCGGTGGACATCCCGATCGAGATCCCGCCGCGCGAGCAGGCCACCGCGCTGAAGCCGCCTGCGGCAAGACCCAGTGCGCCGGCCGCGGCTGCGCCCGCCGAGTTGCCCACCCCGCCGGCCGAGCCGGCGACGGCAGGGGCTGGCATGGCAGCCGCGAGCGCGGCGAGCGCGGCCGATGCGGCGCAAGCGGTGTCGCCCAATCAGCGCGAGGCCGACGCCGCGGTGCTGGCCGCGCCAACGCGCGCGCCGGTGCAGCCGCAACGTGCTGCCGCCGAGGCCCGGCACGAGCCGCCACGCGCTGCGGCCGACCCGCAGCGCGAAGCGCAACGCGCGCAGGCCATCCTGGACGGCAAGCCGCTGGCGGCCGCCGCGCCAGCGGCATCGGCTCCTGCCAAGACGCCGCGGTTCGTGGTGCAGGCTGGCGCCTACACCGACGCCGGCAGCCTGCGCGAGGCGCGGCAGAAGGTCGAGCGGCTGGGTCTGAAGACCTATACCCAAGTGGTCGAATCCGACGCCGGCCGGCGCACCCGGGTTCGCGTTGGCCCCTTCGAGTCGCGCGACGACGCCGAGAAGGCCGCCGCGCGCATCAAGTCTGCCGGGTTGGCCGCCAGCATCCTGAGCATTTGATGCTGCCGCTGGGCTGGATCGATCTGGTCGGATTGGGCGTGCTGGTGCTGTCGCTGGGGCTCGGAGTCTGGCGCGGCTTCGTGCTGGAGGCGCTGGCGCTGCTGGGTTGGGGCGTGGCCTATTTCGTTGCGCTGTGGCTGGCGCCGCAGTGGGCGCCGCACCTGCCGCTGGCCGAACCCGACTCGGGGCTGAACCACGTGGCGGCGTTTGGCCTGGCGTTCCTGGCAGTGCTGATCGGCTGGGGGCTGGCCTCGCGCGTGGTGCGGCTGCTGGTCAACGCCACGCCGCTGCGCGGTGCCGATCGCGTGCTCGGCGCGGCCTTCGGCCTGCTGCGCGGCGTGCTGCTGCTGATGCTGGTGGCAGTGGTGGTGGCGCACACCGCGGCGGGGGAGTCGCTCGAATGGCGGCGCTCGCATGCCGCGCAGTGGCTGGGCGTTGCGCTGCAACGCATCGAGCCTTGGCTGCCGGGCGATCTGGCACAGTATCTTCGCACTTGATCAACTGAGGGAGCGGCCATGTGTGGGATCGTCGGCGCCATCAGCGGCTCACCGGTCAACCAGCTGCTGTACGACGCCTTGCTGCTGCTGCAGCACCGCGGCCAGGACGCCGCCGGCATCGTCACGATGCAGGGCACCAAGTGCTTCATGCACAAGGCCCGCGGCATGGTGCGCGACGTGTTTCGCACCCGCAACATGCGAGCGCTGCCGGGCAGCATCGGCCTCGGGCAGGTGCGCTATCCGACCGCCGGCAACGCCGACAGCGAGGAAGAAGCGCAGCCCTTCTACGTCAACGCGCCGTTCGGCATCGTGCTGGTGCACAACGGCAACCTGACCAACGCCAGCGCGCTCAGGGACGAGCTGTTTCGCATCGACCGGCGCCACATCAACACCGACAGCGACACCGAGGTCTTGATCAACGTGCTGGCGCACGAGATCGAGGTTGCCGCACGCGATCAGCCGCTGACGCCCGAGCTGCTGTTCACGGCGGTGGCCGGCGTGCACAGGCGGGTGAAGGGCTCGTACGCGGTGGTCGCGCTGATCGCCGGGCACGGCTTGCTGGCCTTTCGCGACCCCTTCGGCATCCGCCCACTGTGCTACGGCGAGCTGCGCACCGCCAACGGCGTCGAGCACATGGTGGCCAGCGAGTCGGTGGCGATCGAGGGCACCGGGCGCCACGTGCTGCGCGACGTCGCCGCGGGCGAGGCGATCTTCATCGACGTGCAGGCGCGGGTGCACGCTCGCCAGTGCGCCGAGCGGCCGCGGCAGCAGCCGTGCATGTTCGAGTACGTCTACCTGGCACGGCCCGATTCGGTGCTCGACGGCATCTCGGTGTACCAAGCGAGGCTGAACCTGGGCGAGACGCTGGCGCAGCGCGTGGTCTCGACCATGCCGCCCAGCCAGATCGACGTCGTGATCCCGATCCCCGAATCGAGCCGGCCGTCGGCAATGCAGCTGGCGCAAAAGCTCGGCAAGCCGTACCGCGAGGGGTTCGTGAAGAACCGCTACGTCGGGCGCACCTTCATCATGCCGGGGCAGGCCGTGCGCAAGAAGAGCGTGCGTCAGAAGCTCAACGCGATCGGCGTGGAGTTCAAGGGCCGCAACGTGCTGCTGGTCGACGACTCGATCGTGCGCGGCACCACCAGCAAGGAGATCGTGCAGATGGCGCGCGAGGCGGGCGCACGCAAGGTCTACATGGCCTCGGCGGCGCCGCCGGTGCGCTACCCGAACGTCTACGGCATCGACATGCCCACGCGCGCGGAGTTGATCGCCGCCGAGCGCAGCATCGAACAGGTGCGCGAGTACATCGGTGCCGACGCGCTGATCTATCAGGACGTCGAGGCGATGAAGCGCGTGGTGCACGCGCTGAACCCGTCGCTCGACGGCTTCGAGGCCTCGTGCTTCGATGGCGACTACATCACCGGCGACGTCTCGCTGGACGATCTGGCCGCGCTGCAGACGCAGCGGCCGCAACAAGGCGGCGATGACGACGACGCCCAGCCGCGGTCGCGGCTGGCTTTACAGGACGCGCAGGAGCACGCAGGATGAACGACGACAAGAAGCTGCCCCGGCTGCAGCTGCCCGAGGGGCTGCATGCCGACACCCTGGCGGTGCGCGAGGGACTGCCCGCCACGCAGTGGAGCGAGCACTCCGAGGCGCTGTTCATGACCAGCAGCTTCGTGCACCCGGACTGCGCCACCGCGGCCGCGCGCTTCGCCAACGAGCAGGAGGCCTTCGTCTACAGCCGCTTCTCGAACCCGACGGTGACGATGCTGGAGCGCCGGCTGGCTGCGCTCGAGGGCACCAGCGGCTGCATCGCCACCAGCAGCGGCATGGCGGCGATCCTGATCACGATCCTGTCGCTGCTGCAAAGCGGCGATCACGTGGTGTGTTCGCGCGGCGTGTTCGGCTCGACGATCAAGCTGTTCCAGGATTTCGCCAAGTTCGGCATCGAGGTCAGCTTCGTGTCGCAGACCGACCTGGCCGAGTGGCGCGCCGCGCTGCGGCCGAACACCAAGCTGCTGTTCGCCGAAACGCCGAACAACCCGCTGACCGAGGTCTGCGACATCCGTGCGCTGGCCGACATCGCCCACGGCCACGGCGCGCTGCTGCTGGTGGACAACTGTTTTTGCTCGCCCGCGTTGCAGCAGCCGGTGAAGTTCGGCGCCGACCTGGTGATGCACTCGGGCACCAAGTTCCTCGACGGGCAAGGGCGCGTGATCGCCGGTGCGATCTGCGGCAGCGCCGAGCTGCTCGATGCCAAGTTCGTGCCCGCGATGCGCAGCGCCGGCATGACCTTGTCGCCGTTCAACGCCTGGGTGGTGCTCAAGGGCCTGGAGACGCTGTCGGTGCGGCTGCAAGCGCAAAGCGAGCGCGCGCTGCAACTGGCGCGCTGGCTCGAGCAGCAGCCGCAGGTGCGGCGCGTGTTCTATCCGGGTCTGCCGTCGCACCCGCAGCACGCGCTGGCGATGGCGCAGCAAGGCGGCATCGGCGGCGCGGTGGTGTCGTTCGAGCTCGCGGCGCCCGACGCCGACCGCGCGCGCGCCAACGCCTTCGCGCTGATCGACGCCACGCGGATCTGCTCGATCACCGCCAACCTGGGCGACACCAAGACCACGATCACGCACCCGTCCAGCACCAGCCACAGCCGCCTGACCGAGGCGCAGCGCCAGGCGGCCGGCATCGGCCAGGGGCTGATCCGCTTGGCGGTGGGTCTGGAAGACGTGCGCGATCTGCAGGCCGACCTGCAACGCGGGCTGGATCGGCTATGACGGCCGCGGTCACGATCGTGGCGCGCGGTCGCACATTGCCCGGCCTGGCAGGCATCCAGGGCAGGGCCGTGTCGTGAGCGAACGCCGCATTCGCACCCGCATCGCGCCGTCGCCCACCGGCTTGCTGCACCTGGGCACCGCCCGCACCGCGCTGTTCTCGTGGGCCTTTGCGCGGCACCACGGCGGCGACTTCCTGCTGCGCATCGAGGACACCGACGTCGCCCGATCGACGCAGGCCGCGGTCGAACAGATCATCGAGGCGCTGCGTTGGCTGCAGCTCGAGCACGACGAAGGCCCGTACTTTCAGATGCAGCGCATCGACCGCTACCGCGAAGTGATCGCGCAGATGCTGGCTGCCGGTACCGCCTATCGCTGCTATTGCACGCCACAGGAGCTCGACGCGATGCGCGAAGCGCAGCGGGCGCGCGGCGAAAAGCCGCGCTACGACGGCCGCTGGCGTCCCGAAGAGGGCAAGGCCTTGCCGGCGGTGCCGCAAGGCGTGCCGCCGGTGGTGCGCTTTCGCAACCCGCTGGGCGGCATCGTCAGCTGGAACGACATGGTCAAGGGCCCGATCAGCATCGCCAATCGCGAGCTGGACGACCTGGTGATCGCGCGCGGCGACGCCGGCACGCCCGATGGCGTGGGCACGCCGACCTACAACTTCTGTGTCGTCGTCGACGACTGGGACATGCGCATCACCCACGTCATCCGTGGCGATGACCACGTCAACAACACGCCGCGGCAGATCAACATCCTGCGTGCACTGGGCGCCGAACTGCCGCAGTACGGCCACGTGCCGATGATCCTCGGCCCCGACGGCGACAAGCTGTCCAAGCGCCATGGCGCGGTCAGCGTGACGCAGTACGAGGACGACGGCTACCTGCCCGAGGCCATGATCAACTACCTGGCGCGGCTGGGTTGGAGCCATGGCGACGACGAGCTGTTCAGCCGCGAGCAACTGATCGCCTGGTTCGACGGCGAGCACCTGGCCAAGAGTGCGGCGCAATGGGATCCGGCCAAGCTGAACTGGGTCAACTCGCACTACATCAAGCAGCGCAGCGACGCGTCGCTGGCCGCGCTGGTCGCCGCGCAATTGGCGCGGCGCGGGGTCGAGGTTGCGCCCGACGATGCGCTGGCGCGCCGTTGCGCGTTGTTCAAGGACCGTTGCGCCACGACGGTGGAGCTGGCCGACTGGACCGCGATGTACTACATCGATGTGCAGCCGCGCGGCGAGGATCTCGCCGCGCATGTCAGCGATGCCGTCAAGCCGGCACTGGGCGCGCTGCGCGAGCGGCTGGCGCAGGCCGGCTGGGACACCGCTGCGATCGCCGCGGCGATCAAAGCCACGCTCACCGAGCACGGGTTGAAGATGCCGCAGCTGGCGCACGCGGTGCGCGTGCTGGTGTGCGCACGCACGCAGACACCGTCGCTGGATGCAGTGCTGTCGTTGTTTGCGCGCGAGCAGGTCTTGCAGCGTTTGAGCCGCGTCTAGAACTGCGCCTATAATGCGCGGCTGTTCGAGCAGCGCGCGACGAACCCGAAGGGGGTATAGCTCAGCTGGGAGAGCGCTTGCATGGCATGCAAGAGGTCAGCGGTTCGATCCCGCTTACCTCCACCAAAGCCGGTTCGCAGGGCGTGGTTCGAGCAGATGGAAGATTGCAGTCCCCTTCGTCTAGAGGCCTAGGACACCACCCTTTCACGGTGATTACAGGGGTTCGAATCCCCTAGGGGACGCCAAGCTGGGCAAGGCTTGGCAGGTCGGGTTCAGGCTCGATCAGCGTTGATTGCCGCCACGCGGAGTGGTAGTTCAGTTGGTTAGAATACCGGCCTGTCACGCCGGGGGTCGCGGGTTCGAGCCCCGTCCACTCCGCCAATATTTCCAAGGGGTTGCAGCCACCAGCTGCAGCCCCTTGTCGTTTGTGGCCTGGGTGTTCATGCGGCGCGACGCCCGCCTGCAGCTTCAGGCAGGCACTTCGTCGGGCCGGAGTGCACCTTCCAGCTGCAGCAGCGCGCGCTTGCGCGACAGTCCGCCGGCATAGCCGGTGAGCGAGCCATCGCGCCCGAGAACGCGATGGCACGGCACGATGATCGACAGCGGGTTGCGCGCGATCGCTGCACCGGCTGCCCGCACCGCGCGCGGCGCACCGGCGGCGGCGGCCACCGCGGCGTAGGTCGACGTGCGGCCGCGCGGCAGCGCGAGCAAGGCGCGCCACACCGCTTGCTGAAACGGCGTGCCCTTCAGATCGAGCGGCACGCTGAAGGTGGCGCCCGCCCGGCCCTGCCAGTAGTGCTGCAGCTCGGCTGCAGCCAACGCGATGTGGCGCTGCCGCGGATCGAGTGGTGCATCCAGCGTCTGCGGGTGGTGGGCCTGGCCGTCGAACCACAACCCCGCCAGGCCGCGTTCGGTGGCGGCGACGGTGATCGGGCCGAGCGGGGTTTGCAGGCGCGCCTGCGCCACCAGGTGGCTGAGCTTCATGTTGGCTGCTCCAGGTTGTGCCAAAGACTCATCAGCGCGTAGGCGCGCCACGGCCGCCAGGCTTCGGCGCGCGCCAACACCGCGGCGGCATCGCGCGTTTGCAGCGCCTTGCATACGCCGGCGTCGGACGCGGCGAACGCGTCGGGCCAGGCCAGCACGCGCAGCGCGATCAGTTGCACCGTCCACTCGCCGATGCCGGGCAGCGCGCGCAACGCGGCCAGCGTGGGCTCGAGTACGGCTGCGGGGTGCAGCACGATGCGCGCGTCGGCCACTTCGCGCGCCAGCGACTGCAGCGCGGCAACCCGCTGGCGCACGATGCCCAGCCGGCCAATGCGTGCCGGGTCGGCCGCGGCGATGTCGGCGGCCGTGGGAAACAGCCGGTCGAGCCCGGCGAATGGCGTGTGCACCTCATGCCCGAACTCGGCCACCAGACGCTGGGCCAGCGTGCGTGCGGCGGCCACGCTGATCTGCTGGCCGAGCACGATGCGTGCGGCGGTCTCGAAGCCGTCGATTGCGCCGGGCACGCGCAGCCCCGGGTGCGGCGGCCGCGGCAGCGAGCGCAGGCTCGGTGCGATCCGCGCCGGGTCGGCGTCCAGGTCCAGCGCATGGCGCAGGCGCTGCATGATCGCGCCGACCGCCGGCAGCAGTGCCGGCGCCACGGCCAGGCGAAGCTCGTTGTGCTGCGGCTCGAAGCCGCACTGCAGCCAGCCGTGAAGCTCCTTGCCCTGGTGCGTCCAGCGCAGGGTGCGGCGCAGCTCGCTGCCGTCGACCGACTCCACGCCGGGCAGCGCGCGCAGCGCCAGGAAGCGCAGCACGCCGTCGATGTCGTAGGGTGGCCGGTAGGCCAGGCGCAATTGCGCGGCCGGCTCGCCGTGGCGTGGTGCCACCGCCTGCTTGCGCAGCGCGCTCGGGCTCATCCGGTAGCGCTGGGCAAACACGGCGTTGAAGCGGCGCAGGCTGCCGTGGCCGCTGGCCAGCGCCACCTGCGTCACCGGCAGCGCCGTGTCGGTGAGCAGCTGCTTGGCCAGCAGCAGCCGCTGGGTGCTCAGATAGTCCATCGGCGTCACGCCGTGCGCCAGGTGGAACACGCGCCGCAGATGGCGCTCGCTCACCCCCAGCCGCGCGGCGATGTCGCCCAATGGCGCGGTGCTGCCGCTGCGCGCGGCGTGCTCCAGCCAGCGTGCGGCGTGTTGCGCCAGCACCTGCGGCGAGTCGGTCAGCGCCAGGCCCGGCGCAAGCTCCGGCCGGCAGCGCAGGCAGGGGCGAAACCCCGCGCGCTCGGCGCCGGCGGCGTTGGCGAAGAAGCGGCAGTTGCGCCGCAGCGGCGTGCGCACGCGGCAGGTCGGGCGGCAGTAGATGCCGGTGCTGGTGACGCCGACGAAGAACCTGCCGTCGAAGCGTGCGTCATGTGTTTGCAGCGCCAGGTAGGCGGCGTCGTCATGCAGGGTCATGGGCCGATCGTAGGCCGGCTGGCGGCGGCTGACTCGCCGTTTTCGGACCTGTGGTTGCAACCCTCTGGGCCGCGCGCGGCAGGCGCCGATGCCGCGGCGCGCGCTTTCCTACAATGCCGCGCCACCGTCACCGCCGCTGCAGCGCCCATGCAAGTCGATCCGTCCGTGTTCAAGGCCTACGACATCCGCGGCATCGTCGATCGCAGCATCGACGAGCGCTTCGCCGAGCACCTGGGCCGCGCCTTTGGCTCCGAGGCGGTGGCGGCTGGCGAGCGCGCGGTGGCGGTGGGCCGCGACGGCCGGCTGTCGGGCCCGGCGCTGTCGGCCGCGCTGATCCGCGGCCTGGTCTCGACCGGGCTGGACGTGGTCGACCTGGGCGCGGTGACCACGCCGATGCTGTACTACGTGGCGGCCACGCGCGGCGCGCACGGCTGCAGCAGCGGCATCCAGGTCACCGGCAGCCACAACCCGAAGGACTACAACGGCTTCAAGATGGTGCTGGCCGGGCGCGCGATCTACGGCGCCGACATCCAGGGGTTGCGCCGGCGCATCGAGGCCGAGGCCTACACCCAGGGCCAAGGGCGCAGCGCGGCGATGGACATCGCGGCCGAGTACCGCGCGCGCATCGCCGGCGACATCCGCCAGCACCGGCGCCTGAAGATCGTCGTCGACTGCGGCAACGGCATTCCCGGCGCCACCGCACCGGGCATCCTGCGCGCGCTGGGCAACACCGTGGTCGAGCTGTACAGCGAGGTCGACGGCAACTTCCCGAACCACCACCCCGACCCGAGCAAGCCCGAAAATCTGGCCGAGCTGATCCGCACGGTACGCCAGCACGGCGCCGAACTCGGGCTGGCCTTCGACGGTGATGGCGACCGGCTCGGCGTGGTCACGCGCGACGGCCAGATCATCTTTCCCGACCGCCAGTTGATGCTGTTCGCCGCCGACGCGCTGCAGCGCCAGCCCGGCGCGACCATCCTGTACGACGTCAAGTGCTCGATGCACATGGCGCCGGCGATCCGCCGCGCCGGCGGCGTGCCGCTGATGTGGATGACCGGGCACTCGCTGATGAAGGCCAAGCTCAAGGAAACCGGCGCCGCGCTGGCCGGCGAGATGAGCGGCCACATCTTCTTCGCCGAGCGCTGGTACGGCTTCGACGACGCCACCTACACCGCGGCGCGGCTGCTGGAGATCCTGTCGGCGCACAACGACCCGAGCGCGGTGCTGAACGCGCTGCCCACCAGCTACAGCACGCCCGAGCTGAACGTGCCCTGCGCCGAGGGCGAACACCACCGCGTCATCGACAAGCTGCGCGCGCAGGCGCGCTTCGACGGCGCCAGCGACGTCGTCACCATCGACGGGCTGCGCGCCGAATACGCCGACGGTTTCGGCCTGGTGCGCGCGTCCAACACCACGCCGGTGCTGGTGCTGCGCTTCGAAGGCCAGACCGAGGCGGCGCTGCAGCGCATCCAGGCGCAGTTCATGGCGGCGCTGCGCGCCGTCAAGCCCGACGCGCAGATCGCGACGGCGGCCCATTGAAAGCCGGGCTCGCGCGGGCGGCCTATTCGACGCTGCTGCGCGCGCTGACCCCGCTGTACCTGCTGCGGCTGTGGTGGCGCGGCCGGCGCGAGCCGCTGTACCGCCACGCGCTGGCCGAGCGGCTGGGCTTCGGCTATCGCCCCGCCGCCCCCGGCGCGCTGTGGCTGCACGCGGTGTCGCTGGGTGAGACGCGCGCCGCCAGCGCGCTGGTCGACGCGCTGCGGCGTCAGCGGCCCGGCTTGCGGCTGCTGCTGACCCACGGCACTGCCACCGGGCGCGCAGCCGGTGCCGCGCTGCTGCGCGACGGTGACGCGCAGTGTTGGCTGCCGTGGGACACGCCGGGTGCGGTGCGCCGCTTCCTGCAACACCAGCGGCCGGCGATCGGCGTGCTGATGGAAACCGAGATCTGGCCCAACCTGCTGCACGGCGCCCACGCTGCCGGCGTGCCGATGGTGCTGGCCAACGCCCGGTTGAGCGCCAAGAGCGCGCGGCGCGGCGCGCGTACCGCGGCGCTGATCCGCCCGGCGGCGCAGACGCTGCGCTGCGTGCTGGCGCAGACCGAAGACGACGCACAGCGGCTGCGCGGCTTTGCCGCGGCCGCTGTGGTGGTCTGCGGCAACCTGAAGTTCGACGTCGACCCCAAGCCGCAGCAACTGGCGCAGGGCAGGGCATGGCGCGAGCGGCTGCAGCGCCCGGTGGTGCTGACCGCGGCCACGCGCGAGGGCGAAGAGCTGCCGCTACTGCAGTGCTGGACCCGCTTGCCCGCGCCGCGCCCGCTGCTGCTGCTGGTGCCGCGCCATCCGCAGCGCTTCGACGAGGTGGCCGAGATCATCGCGGCGCAGGGGCTGCAATTGCGCCGGCGCAGCGAGTGGGCCGATCAACCCGGCGACGACGCGCTGCCCGCCGAGGTCTGGCTGGGCGACTCGATGGGCGAGATGCCGCTGTACTACGCGGCGGCCGACGTCGCGCTGCTGGGCGGCAGCTTCGCGCCGCTGGGCGGGCAGAACCTGATCGAGGCCGCAGCCTGCGGCTGTCCGCTGGTGATGGGCCCGCACACCTTCAATTTCGCCGAGGCCGCCGAGTTGTCGCTGGCGGCTGGCGCGTCGCAGCGCGCCGACAGCATCGAAGACGGTGTGGCCCGCGCGGTCGCGCTGGCGCACGATCCGGCGCGCGCCGAGTGGGCCGAACGTGCGCGGCAGTTTGCCGGGGCGCACCGCGGCGCAGCCGAGCGCATGGCGCGAGAGATCGTCGCGCTGCTGCCGCCGGGGTGAGCTCCGCGCCTCTGCGTTGAAGGCTGTTTGCGTCCGACCGCAAAGCGCCGCAAGTACGAACCGGTGGCCCGGTGGTGTAGCGTGAGCACGCATGAACCGGGTTCGCCGCGGCCCGCGCTGCACGGCGTGCTCAGCGGCGGGTGAACAGCAAGTCCCACACGCCGTGGCCGAGCTTCAGGCCGCGGGCCTCGAACTTGGTCAACGGCCGCCACGCCGGGCGCGGCGCGAAACTGGCGCTGGTGTTGACCAGTGCGGCTTCGCCCGACAGCACCTCGAGCATTTGCTGCGCGTAGGGTTGCCAGTCGGTGGCGCAGTGCAGGTAGCCACCCGGGGCCAGCCGCGATGCCAGCAGCGCGACCAGGCCCGGCTGGATCAGCCGGCGCTTGTGATGCCGCTTCTTGTGCCAAGGGTCGGGAAAGTACACATGCACGCCGGCCAGCGAGCCCGGTGCGAGCATGTGCTGCAGCACCTCGACCGCATCGTGCTGCACCAGCCGCAGGTTCGACAGGCCGAGTTCGCCGATGCGCTTGAGCAGCGCGCCCACGCCCGGTGCATGCACCTCGATGCCGATGAAATCGGTGCCGGGCAGCGCCGCCGCGATCTGCGCGGTGGCGTCCCCCATGCCGAAGCCGATCTCGACCACGGTGGGTGCGGCGCGGCCGAAGCTGGCCGGCAGATCGACAGGCTGTGCGCGGTAGGGCAGCACGAAGCGCGGGCCCAGCGTGTCCAGCGCGCGCTGCTGGCCAGGGCCGATCCGCCCGGCGCGCAGCACGTAGCTGCGGATCGGCGCGCGTGCTGACCCGTCAATCGAACGTGCCGGCTGCGGCGGCCCCACGGATGCAGGGGCGGCGCCAGGCGCGGCCGGTGGCGCGGAGGGTGGCGCGGAGGGTGGCGCGGAGGGTGGCGCCGGTGGGGCGCCCGCGGCTGCGCTCATCGCCTCAACGCGGCGCGGTGGCGGGCATGCCGCTCGGCAACTCGAACGCGCCGCTGGATTCGAAGCGCGTGCCGAAGCCGCCGCTGGCCAGCTTGCCGCGGGCGATGAAATCCAGCTTCGGGGTGCTGCCGCCGGCCATGCTCATCACCTGGCGCACGATGGCGAAGGCCGACACCGTGACCGGCACCGTGATCACGGTTTCACCAAAGCGCGGCACCTGGCCGCGCTCGTCGCTCACGCCGCTGGCGAAGTCCATGCCGCGCACTTCAAGCGTCAGCGCCACGCCGTCGAAGTCCACCGCGGCATCGTTCGGGTTTTGCACCCGCAGCTTGACGGCCATGCGCATTTCCATGCCCTGGCCGGGCAGCGGCTCGATGCCGGCGAGGCTGACACGCAGCGGGTCGGTACCCGGCAAGCCGGCGCAGCCGGCCAGCAGGACGCAGCACGACACGAACAACAGCAGCAGGCGGCGCATGAGGCGAGCGGTCAGCGGACAGGGAAGGCGGCGAGTGTAGCCGTGCGCCCGCGGCGCTACGCCGGCGCTCGTGAGCTGAAGGGCGCGGCACCAAGCCTGCCCGGCGCACCGCGCGGCCCAGGCTGCGATAGCCGCGCGATCAGCCGCCGCCCGAGTTGGCCATGATCAAGCGCACCGCCATGTACAGCCGGCGCGGGATGGTGTCGATCTGCACGTACTCGGCCTGGTCGCTGTGGTAGCCGAAGCCGGGCAGGCCCAGGCTTTCGATCACCGGCTTGCCCGACAGCGCGGCGTAGGCGGCGTCGGTGCCGCCGCCGGTGCGCGGCAGCACGGCCAGGTCGGCGCCGGTTTCCTTGTAGAACGCCACCGCCTGTTCGACCAGCTTGCGCCCACCGGCGTTGGCGTTGAAGGCCGGGCGGCCGCGCTCGGGCGCGATCGTGATCTGCGACTTGTCCAGCTTCTTCTTGCCCTGGATGCGCTGCTCGAGCGTGGCCAGCAGCGCGTCCAGATCCTCGACGCGGGCGTAGCGGATGTTGGCCTCCAAGCTGGCCTTGTCGGGCACGATGTTGGGCACATCGCCCGACTTGGACACGGTCCAGTTGAAGCGCAGATCGCGCGACTTGTCGTCCAGATCCATGGTGCGCAGCACGATGTCCGCCGCCTCCACCAGCGCGTTGACGCCAAGTTCGGGGTTGGCGCCGGAATGGGCCGCCACGCCCTTGACCGCGACCTTGTAGTACACGATGCCCGAGGTGCCCAGCATCAGCGATTCCTTGCCGGCCTGCGTGGGCTCGAAGGACAGCACCGCGTCGGACTGGGCCGCCAGCTGCTGGATCAGCGCGCGCGACCCGAAGGAGCCTCGCTCTTCGTCGGTGTTGAACATCACGATGAGCTCGCCCCACTGGTTGAAGCCGCTTGCCTTCAGCAATCGCAGCGCATGCAGGATCACCGCGATGCCGCCCTTGTCGTCGGCGATGCCGGGTCCGTAGGCGCGATTGCCTTCGACGCGATACGGCGCCTTGGCCAGCGTGCCCTTGACGTACACCGTGTCCATGTGCGCCATCAGCAGCAGCTTGCGCTTGCCGGTGCCGGGAATGCGCCCGACGATGTTCTCGCCGGCCACGCCGGCATCGGGCTTGTGACGCGTGACCGTGGCGCCCAGCGCACGCAGCTCGCGCTCCAAGAAGTCGGCCATCTGCGCCATGCCTTCGGCGTTGCCGGTGCCGGTTTCGATGTTGACCAGTTGCTCCAGCGTCTTCAGCGTGGCCGCCTGCTCGGCGGTGGCGGCGGCCAGCAGCGAGGTGTCAGGCGTACTGCGAGCGACCGGCGTGGCTGCAGCGCTGCTGTCGGCCGGGCTCGACGCGGCGGTCTGCGCTCCGCCGGCGGCCACGAACAGCGCCAGGACGGCGGCGACGGCGCCGCGCGGCGCGTGATGCTTGAATCTCATCTCGGTCTCCTTGGTGTTGTCGACGGCGCTCGTGCGCTGCCTTCAGCGCTGGATATCGCCCAGGCACAGGTACTTGATCTCGACATAGTCGTCGATGCCGTGGTGCGCGCCCTCGCGGCCCAGGCCGCTTTGTTTGACGCCGCCGAAGGGTACCTCGCTGGTCGAGATCAGGCCGGTGTTGATGCCGACCATGCCGTACTCCAGCGCCTCGCCGACGCGGAAGATGCGGCCGACGTCGCGCGTGTAGAAGTAGCTGGCCAGGCCGAACTCGGTGTCGTTGGCCAGCGCGATCGCCTGCGCTTCGGTGTCGAAGCGCATCACCGGCGCCACCGGGCCGAAGGTCTCCTCGCGTGCGCACAGCATCTCGGTGTTGACGCCGCTGAGCACGGTGGGCGCGTAGAAGCGCTGGCCGATGCGCTGGCCGCCGGCCACCACCTTGGCGCCCTTGGCCAGCGCGTCGGCGACATGCGCCTCGACCTTGGCCATCGCCTGGTCGTCGATCAGCGGGCCTTGGCTGACGCCGGCTTCGAAGCCGTTGCCGACCTTCATGGTCTGCACCTTCTCGGCCAGCTTGGCGACAAAGGCGTCGTAGATGCCGGCCTGCGCGTACAGCCGGTTCGCGCACACGCAGGTCTGGCCGGCGTTGCGGTACTTGGCGATCAGCGCGCCTTCGACCGCGCTGTCCAGGTCGGCATCGTCGAAGACGATGAACGGCGCGTTGCCGCCGAGTTCGAGGCTGAGCTTCTTGATGGTCGGCGCGCACTGGCGCATCAGGATGCGGCCGACCTCGGTGCTGCCGGTGAACGACAGGTGGCGCACCACGTCGCTTTCGCACAGCACCTGGCCGATGGCGATCGAGCCGTCGGCGTCCGAGGTCAGCACGTTGAGCACCCCCGCCGGCATGCCGGCGCGCTGCGCCAGCTCGGCCACCGCCAGCGCCGACAGCGGCGTCGCTTCGGCCGGCTTGATGACCACGGTGCAGCCGGCCGCCAGCGCCGGCGCCACCTTGCGCGTGATCATCGCGATCGGGAAGTTCCACGGCGTGATCGCCGCGCACACGCCGATCGGCTGCTTGATCACCAGGAAGCGCTTGCCGGCGTCGTTGCTGGGGATGGTCTCGCCGTAGATGCGGCGCGCTTCTTCGGCGAACCACTCGAGGAAGCTGGCGCCGTAGCCGACTTCGCCCTTGGCCTCGGCCAGCGGCTTGCCTTGTTCGGCGGTCATGATGCGCGCTAAGTCGTCGGCATGCTGGTGCAGCAGCGCGTACCACTTCATCAGCACCGTGTGCCGCTCCTTGGCGGTCTTGGCGCGCCACGCCGGCCAGGCCTTGTCGGCCGCGGCGATGGCCGCCTGCGCATGGCCGGCGCCGAGCTTGGCGACCTCGGCCAGCCGCTGGCCGGTGGCCGGGTCGTGCACCCCGAAGCGTGCATCGCCGGGCACCCAGCCGCCGCCGATCAGCGCGTCGGTCTTGAGCAGGCTGGCGTCGTTGAGCTGCGCCAGCGGGGAGTCCTTGGCCACCATCGCCGGCCCCCTTTCAGTTGCTGAACGCCGCGATGCCGGTGATCGCGCGGCCGAGGATCAGCGCGTGGATGTCGTGCGTGCCCTCGTAGGTGTTGACCACCTCCAGGTTGACCAGGTGGCGCGCCACGCCGAACTCATCCGAGATGCCGTTGCCGCCCATCATGTCGCGCGCCATGCGTGCGATGTCCAGCGCCTTGCCGCAGGAGTTGCGTTTGACGATCGACGTCAGTTCGACGCACGCGCTACCGTCCTCGCGCATGCGACCCAGGCGCAGACAGCCCTGCAGGCCGAGCGTGATCTCGGTCAGCATGTCGGCCAGCTTCTTCTGCACCAGCTGGTTCGCCGCCAGCGGCCGGCCGAACTGCTTGCGGTCCAGCGTGTACTGCCGTGCGCGGGCGTAGCAGTCCTCGGCCGCGCCGAGCGCGCCCCAGGCGATGCCGTAGCGCGCGCTGTTCAGGCAGGTGAACGGGCCCTTCAGGCCGCGCACCTCGGGAAAGGCGTTCTCCTCGGGGCAGAAGACCTCGTCCATCACCACCTCGCCGGTGATGCTCGCGCGCAGCCCCACCTTGCCGTGGATCGCCGGCGCCGACAGGCCCTTCCAGCCCTTCTCGAGAACGAAACCGCGGATCTGGCCGCCGTCGTCCTTGGCCCAGACCACGAAGACATCGGCGATCGGCGAGTTGCTGATCCACATCTTCGAGCCGCTCAAGGCGTAGCCGCCGTCGACCTTCTTCGCGCGCGTGATCATGCTGCCGGGGTCGGAGCCGTGGTTGGATTCGGTCAGGCCGAAGCAGCCGATCCATTCGCCCGTCGCGAGCTTGGGCAGGTACTTCTTCTTCGTCGCCTCGTTGCCGAACTCGTTGATCGGCACCATCACCAGCGAGCTTTGCACGCTCATCATCGAGCGGTAGCCGGAATCGACGCGCTCGACCTCGCGCGCGATCAGGCCGTAGCTGACGTAGTTCAGGCCGGCGCCGCCGTAGGCTTCGGGGATGGTGGACCCGAGCAGGCCGAGCGCGCCCATCTCGCCGAAGATCGCCGGGTCGGTCTGCTCGTGGCGGAAGGCCTGCTGCACCCTGGGTGCCAGCTGGTCCTGGCAGTAGGCGTGGGCCGCGTCGCGCACCGCACGCTCGTCGTCGCTCAATTGCTGATCGAGCAGCAGCGGGTCGTCCCAGTGGAATCTTGCCTTGCCAGCCATCGTGGGTCTCCTGTGGGCGTGTCGGATTGCGCGTTGCATGCTAAGCGTTTCAGCAGCAGCCCGCAGTCGCCAAAGCTACAATCTGGTTGATTCAACCAACTCCACCAACCCGTCCTGACTGCCATGGAAACGGTCGGCCTGTTCGAAGCCAAGACGCACCTGTCGGAGCTGATCGCGCGCGCCGAACGCGGCGAAGAGGTGATCATCACGCGCCACAACAAGCCGGTGGCCAAGCTGGTGCCGGTGGCAGCGCCGCGCGCCGACCGCGGCAACCGGCGCCAGTTGGTCGAGGCGCTGCTGCGCGGCGCGCGCGGGCGCAGCCTGGCGCTCGATTGGAAGAGTCTGCGTGACGAAGGGCGCCGATGAGCGGTCGCAGTTTCGTGCTCGACTGTTCGGTCGCGCTCGGCGCCTTTTTCGAAGACGAGCAGGACGACTATTCGATGGCGGTGTGGCGCTCGCTGGAATCGGCGCAGGCGCTGGTGCCGGCACTGTGGCATCTGGAGATGGCCAACATCCTGTCGCGCGCGGTGCGGCGCGGCCGCATCACCCGCCAGGCGCTCGACGATTGCTGGGCGCGCCTGAGCCAGGTGGGGCTGCAGACGCTGCCGGCGCACGGCGACGCCCAGCACTGGACGCAGCGCGCCGCCGACTGGGGCCTGAGCGCCTACGACGCGTGCTACCTGGACAGTGCATTGGCGCAGCGCGTGCCGCTGGCCAGCAAGGACCAAGACCTGTGTGACGCGGCGCGCCGCATCGGCGTGCCGCTGTATCAGCCAACGCTTCGAGAAAGTTCCCGATGAAAGCCTCCGAGATCCGCTCCACCTTCTTGAAGTTCTTCGAGTCGAAGGGCCACCAAGTCGTCGCCAGTTCGCCGGTGGTGCCCGGTGACGACCCGACGCTGCTGTTCACCAACGCCGGCATGAACCAGTTCAAGGACGTGTTCCTCGGCTTCGACAAGCGCCCGTACACGCGCGCGGCCACCAGCCAGAAGTGCATCCGCGCCGGCGGCAAGCACAACGACCTGGAGAACGTCGGCTACACCGCGCGCCACCACACTTTCTTCGAGATGCTGGGCAACTTCAGCTTCGGCGACTACTTCAAGAAGGACGCGATCCGCTACGCCTGGGAGCTGCTGACGGTCAACTTCGGGCTGCCGGCCGACAAGCTGTGGGCCACGGTGTACGCCGAAGACGACGAGGCCTACGACATCTGGCTCAAGGACATCGGCCTGCCCGCCGAGCGCATCGTGCGCATCGGCGACAACAAGGGCGCGCGCTACATGTCCGACAACTTCTGGATGATGGGCGACACCGGCCCTTGCGGGCCGTGCAGCGAGATCTTCTACGACCACGGGCCTTCAGTTCAAGGCGGCCCGCCGGGCTCGCCCGAGCAGGACGGCGACCGCTACATCGAGATCTGGAACAACGTCTTCATGCAGTTCAACCGCAGCGAAGACGGCGTGATGCACAAGCTGCCGAAGCCGAGTGTCGACACCGGCATGGGCCTGGAGCGGCTGGCCGCGGTGCTGCAGCATGTGCACAGCAACTACCAGATCGACCTGTTCGCCAACCTGCTGGCGGCAGCCAAGGCGGCGGTCGAGGCGGCCGGCGCCACGGCGGTCGATGCCGAGGCACCCAGCCTGAAGGTCATCGCCGACCACATCCGCGCCTGCGCCTTCACCGTCGCCGACGGCGTGATCCCCGGCAACGAGGGCCGCGGCTACGTGCTGCGCCGCATCGCGCGGCGCGCGATCCGCCACGGCTACAAGCTGGGCGCGCGCAAGCCCTTCTTCCACACGCTGGTCAGCCCGCTGGCCGACGAGATGGGCGAGGCCTACCCCGAGCTGCGGCGCGACCGGCTGCGCATCACCGAGGTGTTGAAGGTCGAGGAGGAGCGCTTCTTCCAGACCATCGCCAACGGCATGGAGATCCTCGAAGGCGCGCTCGCCGGAGGCACCCAGATGCTCGACGGCGAGACCGCGTTCAAGCTGCACGACACCTTCGGCTTCCCGCTGGACCTGACCGCCGACGTCTGCCGCGAGCGCGGCGTCGGCGTCGATGGCGCTGGCTTCGACGCGGCGATGGCGCGCCAGCGCGAGCAGGCACGCGCCAAAGCCAAGTTCAAGATGGCGCAGGGCCTGGAGTACGACGGCGCGGCCACCACCTTCCACGGCTACCAGCACCTGGTCTGTGAACACTCCCATGTCACCGCGATCTATGTCGACGGCACGCCGGTGCGCAAGGCCAGCGCCGGCGACGACGTGGTGATCGTGCTCGACCACACGCCCTTCTACGCCGAGAGCGGCGGCCAGGTCGGTGATGCCGGCGAACTGCGCAACCAGCGCGCGCGCGTGCTGGTGGAAGACACCACCAAGATCCAGGCCAGCGTGTTCGGCCACCACGGCCGCATCGTCGAAGGCGAGGTCGAGCTCGGCGACGAATTCGTCGCCCGCGTCGACGCCGAGCGCCGCGCCAGGACGGTACGCAACCACAGCGCCACCCACCTGATGCACAAGGCGCTGCGCGAGGTGCTGGGCGCGCACGTGCAGCAAAAGGGCTCGCTGGTGAATGCCGAGCGCACGCGCTTCGACTTCGCGCACAACGCACCGCTGAGCGACGAGCAGATCCGCCAGGTCGAGCGCATCGTCAACGCCGAGATCCTGGACAACGAGCCGGTGATTGCCGAGCTGATGCCGATCGAGCAGGCGCAAAAGGCCGGCGCGATGATGCTGTTCGGCGAGAAGTACGGCGACGAGGTGCGCGTGCTGGACATCGGCAGCAGCCGCGAGCTGTGCGGCGGCACGCACGTGCAGCGCACCGGCGATATCGGCTTGTTCACCATCGTCGCCGAAGGCGGCGTCGCCGCCGGCGTGCGCCGCGTCGAGGCCGTCACCGGCGACAACGCGCTGGCCTACGTGCAGTCGCTCGAGACCGCGCTCGGCGGCGTGGCCGGCACGCTGCGCGTGCTCAAGCCCGAGGTGCCGGCGCGGGTGCACGCGCTGCTCGACCAGGTGCGCGCGCTGGAAAAGGAGCTCGATGCGCTCAAGGGCAAGCTCGCTTCGGCGCAGGGCGACGAGCTGGTGGCGCGTGCGGTGGACGTGGCCGGCATCAAGGTGCTGGCCGCGACGCTGCCCGGCGCCGACGCCAAGGCGCTGCGCGAGACCATGGACAAGCTTAAGGACAAGCTCAAGAGCGCGGCCATCGTGCTGGCGTCGGTCGACGCGGGCAAGGTGCAGCTGGCCGCGGGCGTCACGGCCGACCGCATGGCCAAGCTCAAGGCCGGTGAGCTGGTGAATTTCGTCGCCCAGCAAGTCGGCGGCAAGGGCGGCGGCAAACCCGACCTCGCGATGGCCGGCGGCAGCGATCCAGCCAAGCTGGCGGCGGCGCTGGACTCGGTGCGCGGCTGGGTGGCCGAGCGGGTCCAGGCCTGAGCGATGTCGCCGCGCCCGCGTTTGTTCACGCACCGGTTCGAGTGCCCGCCGCGATGATCTCGCTGCCGCAGGCCGACTGGCCGTACTCGCAAAGCCTGATGCGCCTGGCGCTGGGACTGTCGCTGGGCCTGCTGATCGGGCTGGAGCGCGAGCGCCGCGGCAAGGAGGCGGGGCTGCGCACCTTCGGCTTCATCGGCTTGATGGGCGCGATGGGCGGCGCGCTGGGCCCGGCCTACGGCCTGGCCGCGCTCGGCGCCACCGCGGTGCTGGTGATGATCCTCAACGTGTCGTCGCTGCGCGCCGAGCAGGGCACCGAGCTGACCACCTCGGCGGCGATGATGGTCACCGCGATGGCCGGCATCCTGTGCGGGCAGGGCCATACGCTGCCGCCGGCCGCGGTGATGGTGATCGCCGCGGCGCTGCTGGCGTGGAAGGAGCGGCTCGCCGACTTCTCGATGGGCGTGTCCGAGGGCGAGATCCGCTCGGCGCTGCTGCTGGCGATCCTGGCGATCGTGATCTACCCGGCGCTGCCCACCGGCCCGGTGGGCCCGTGGAACCTGATCGAGCCGCGCTACGCCTGGGTGACGGTGATCCTGATCGCCGGCATCGGCTTCTTCAACTACGTGCTGTGGAAGATGTACGGCGCGCGCGGCACCGAGCTGTCGGGCTTTTTCGGCGGGCTGATCAACAGCAACTTCACGGTGATCGAGCTGTCCGAGCGGGTGCGCGAGGTCGGCACCGCGTTCGTGCCCACCGCCTATCGCGGCATCTTGCTGGCCACGACCGCGATGGTCGCGCGCAATGCCGCCTTGCTGCTGATCCTGGCGCCGCAGGCGCTGGCCGGCGCGCTGAGCGCCTTCGCGCTGATGGCGCTGGCCAACGTGGTGCTGGTGCTGCGCAGCATGCAGCTGCGGCGCGGGCGCGGTGCCGGCGCGACACCCGAGATCCATCTCGATTTGCCGTTCTCGCTGCCGCAGGCGCTGAAGTACGGCGCGATCTTCCTGGTGCTGCACGTGGTGGGGGCGCTGACGCAGCGCCAGTTCGGCGATGCCGGCTTCTATTTCGTCAGCGTGATCGGCGGTTTGCTGTCCAGCGCCAGCGCGGTGGCAGCCGCCGCGACGCTGGCCGAGCAGGGCAGCATCGCCCCGACCACCGCCGGCGTCGGGGCGGTGCTGGCGTCGTTCACCAGCTTGGTTTTCAGCCTGAGCTTCGTGCTGCGCACGCGCAGCCAACTGCTGGTGCGCACGCTGGCGCTGTCGATGGTGGCGGTGGGCGTGGCCGGGTTGGTGGGTTTGCTCATCAGCCACTGGGCCCAGCCCTTCGTGATGCGGGTGGTGGACTTCGCTCGCACCGCGCAGCCCTGATCGGGGCTGCCGCGCGCTCAGGCCGCGCGCACCGCTGCCCGGGGTTTCAGCGCGGTGCGGACGCGCCCATGCTGCGCTCGAGCTCTTCGCAATGGTTGGGCTGCGGCGTGAGCGCGGCCTCGCGCCGCTCGTCGGCGGCCAGGTGGTCGGACAGCCTGCCGAACATCACCACGTGCAGCGGCAGCGCCGGGTCGATGCGCGCCAGATGCCGCGGCACGCCGCGGTCGCGCGACGCATGCTGCGCGCCGGCCAGCATCAGCACCGTCTGGCCGCGCGGCGCGTCGCGCGCCGCCTGGGCGACGGTGTTGGCCAGCGACTGGTCGCGTGCGATCTGGATGCGCACCATGCCCGGCACCCGCGCTTCGGCGAGCAAGCCGCAGTGGCCGTCGCGCACCTGCGTGGCCAGCAGCTCGCGTTGCGGCGCCGGCAGCAGGTCGTCCAGCGCGGCATCGCCGGCCGCCGCGCGCATCTGCTCGCGCGGCAGGTTGCCGCCGAGCACCGGCACGCCGGCCCGCACCGCGTTCATCGCCACCGCCGCGTAGCGCTCCCACGGCCAGCCACGCCATTGGAGTGCCTGCTGCACCTGCTGCGGCGTGGCGTCGCGCGGCAGTCCGGCGCTGCTGTGCGGCGCTTCGGCCATCTCCAGCACCACGGCGGCCAGACGGCCGGCGGCGGCCAGCCGTTGCACCTCGTCGGCCACCTGGCGCTGCTGGTCGGGCTGGTCGTGCACCTCGCCGAAGATCAGCACTTCGGCGGCCTGGGCGCAGGCCAGACCCAGGCACAGCGCGGCCACCGCGATACGCAAGAACGTCTTCATGCGGGCGAGCATAAGGCCCGTGGGGGGCGGCTGTTCGCGACTGGCCGCAACGCGCCAAGCGCCACCGCTGAACTTCGATCGTTGCGCGGCGCGCGGCGCTGCCTATGATCGGGTTCATGGATGCACCCGTCGCCTTGCTCACCGCCGCCGGCAGCGGCATCGGCGCCGCTGCGGCGCGCAAGCTGGCGGCCGATGGCTGGCAGCTGGCGATCCTGTCGCCGTCGGGCCGCGGCGAGGCGCTGGCGCACGAGCTCGGCGGCATCGGCGTCACCGGCTCGAACCTCGAGCTTGCCGATCTGCAGCGGCTGGTCGACGCCGCGCTGGCGCGCTGGGGCCGCATCGATGCGGTGGTCAACAGCGCCGGCCATGGCCCGAAGGGCGAGCTGCTGGCGCTCGGCGACGCCGACTGGCAGCGCGGCATGGAGTTCTACCTGCTCAACGTGGCGCGCATCGCGCGGCTGGTGACGCCGCTGATGCAGCGGCAGCGGCGCGGCGCCATCGTCAACGTCAGCAGCTACGCCGCGGTCGAGCCCGAGGCGGCGTTTCCGACCTCGGCCGTGTTCCGCGCCGGGCTGGCGGCTTTCGCCAAGCTGTATGCCGACCAGTACGCGGCCGACGGCCTGCGCATGAACAACGTGCTGCCGGGCTTCATCGACAGCCTGCCCGAAAAGGACGAGCGGCGCGCGCGCATCCCGATGCGCCGCTACGGCAGCGCCGCCGAGGTGGCCGAGCTGATCGCCTTTCTGGTCAGCGACCGGGCGGCCTACATCACCGGCCAGAACCTGCGCATCGACGGCGGTTTGACCCGCTCGGTGTGATGCGTGGCGCCGCTGCCGCATTGGCGCTGGGGCTGGTGGCGGTGCTGGCCTTCGCCGGGCCGGCGCTGATGCAAGACCGGCTGCTGTATTTCCCGGCGCGGGTCAGCCTCGAACAGGTCAGCGCCAGCGGCCTGCAGCCCTGGCCGAGCGCGCAGGACTTGCGCGGCCTGCTGGCGCCGCAGCCTGCGCTGGCGCGTGGCACGGTCATCGTCTTCCACGGCAACGCCGGGCATGCCGCGCAGCGCGAGCTCTACGCAGCCGCGCTGGCGCCGCTGGGCTTGCGCGTGCTGCTGGCCGAGTACCCGGGCTACGGGCCGCGCGACGGCAAGCTCTGCGAGGCCTCGCTGGTCGACGATGCGGCGCGCAGCATCGAGCTGGCCTTCCGCCAGTTCGGCGCGCCGCTGCTGGTGCTGGGCGAGTCGCTGGGCGCGGGCGTGGCCGCGGCGGCCGCTGCGCGCCAGCATGAACAAGTGGCGGGGCTGGTGCTGATCACGCCCTGGGACAAGCTGCAGCACGTGGCGTCCTACCACTACCCCTGGCTGCCGGTGCGCTGGCTGCTGCGCGACCGCTACGACAGCGTCGCCCAGCTGAGCACCTTCGCGCGGCCGGTGGCGGTGGTCGTCGCCGCGCACGACGAGATCGTGCCGCCGCGCTTCGGCCAGGCGCTGGTCGCGTCGCTGCCCGGGCCGAAGCGGATGTGGATGCTCGATGCCGGTCACAACGACTGGCCAGTGCGCGCAGATGCGCGCTGGTGGGAGCAGCTCGCGGAGTTCTTGCTCACGCGCTGAGCATCGCTCCTTTCGAGGCCCGGTCTCGCCGGCCTGCATGGGGGCCGGCGCGCTTGCGGCATCGAAGCGGGCCGGCGCCGACTTCGGCTCGCCGCGAAGGCCTGCGGGTCGAGCCGGCGAGCCGATGTGCGGCTCGGCCTGCGGTGGCGTGTGCAAAGGGGTGCGGCGAAGGGCCGTGATCCTTCGCCGCAGATCTCGAGACCGCCCAAGACGGCGGCTGGCATTCATGTGCCGTTCACCTCGGGTCGTCTACCTTGTCGGTCAATCACCCCGTCCGATGGCACACCTGCGTAGACCACGATGCCTCTGCCCCGCCTACCCCTTGGCAGCAGCGCGCGCTGCCTGAGCTGCCTGTTCACGGCCCTGTTGCTGGCGGCAAGTGCCCGCGCCGCCGACGCGCCGGTTGCCATCGCCTGGACCCCGGCCCAGATCGAGGCGGCCGGGGTGCGCACACACAGGTTGGGTGATGCGGGCGCGGCAGCCGGCGCAGGGCCCGTCCTCCAAGGTCAGGTGGAACTGCCACCCCAAGCCACCGAAGTCCTGAGCAGCCCGCTGGCCGGCGTCGTGCAGCAGGTGATGGTGGCCCCCGGCCAGCGCGTGAAGGCCGGTGAAGTCGTGGCGCGGCTGGCCAGCCCGGAGCTGCTGATCTGGCAGCGCGAGCTGCTGCAGGCCAGGTCGCAGTCGCGTCTGGCGGCAGACAAGCTGGCGCGCGACGAGCGCCTCTACGCCGAGGGCATCATCCCCGGCGCGCGCGTGCAAGCCAGCCGTGCCGACAGCGAGCAAGCGCAGCTTGCGTTGCAGGAACGCCGCCAGGCTCTGCAGGTGCTGGGCCTGCCGGACGGCGCGCTGCAGGCGCAGATGCGGCTGCGCGCTGCCGCGGCCGGCACGGTGCTGGAGGTTGCAGCGCTGCCCGGACAGCGGCTGGAGGCAGGCATGCCGGTGGCCAAGATCGCCCGCAGCGGTCAGCTGGCCCTGGCGCTGCAGGCGACGCCCGAGCAGGCGCGCCGGCTGCGCGTAGGCGACACGCTCAGCGTTGCCGGGTGCAAGAGCCCGGCGCGGCTGGCCGCCATCACGCCCCAGGTGCACCGTGCGAACCAGTCGGTCCAGCTGCGTGCCGACTTCGTGGCGGCCGAGGACTGCCTGCGCCTGCAGCAGTTCGTCGAGGCCACGGTGCAGCCTGCGCCGGCCGGCGCCGTCTCCCCGTTGAACCTGCCGGAGCAGGCCGTGGTGCGCCAGGACGGCAAGGCTTACGTCTTCGTGCGCAACCGCCAGGGCTTCGTGCCCACGGCCGTCGAACTGGGCGTGCAGGACAGCGGCGTGTGGCCGGTGCGCCGTGGCCTGAAGGCGGGCGACGAGGTGGCGGTATCCGGCATTGCCGCGCTCAAGGGCGCCTGGCTGGGCCTGGGCGCAAGGGGCGAGTAGATGCTGCGCCGCCTGATTGCCTTTGCGCTGGCGCAGCGCCTGCTGGTGGTCGTGTTCATGCTCGGGGTGATCGGTGCGGGCTGGCTGGCCGTGCTGGGGCTGCCGATCGATGCCTTTCCCGATGTCTCGACCACCCAGGTGAAGATCATCCTCAAGGCCCCGGGCATGACGCCGGCCGAAGTGGAGGCGCGCATCGTGGCGCCCCTGGAGCAGGAACTGCTGGGCATACCGTACCAGGTCATGCTGCGCTCGCAGGCGAAATACGCGATCGCCGACATCACGCTGGACTTCGCCGACGGCACCGATATCTACTGGGCGCGCCAGCAGGTGAGCGAACGCCTGTCCGGCGTGATGGGCGACCTGCCGGGCGGACTCGGCGGCGGCCTGGCGCCGATCACCACGCCGTTGGGCGAGATGTTCATGTTCACCATCGAGGGCGAGGCCAGTCTTGCCGAAAAGCGCCGCATCCTCGACTACGAGGTGCGTCCGCGCCTGCGCGGCATCGCTGGCGTGGCGGACGTCAACACCCTGGGCGGCCTGGTCGAAACCTTCGAGGTCGTGCCCGACCTGGCGGCGCTGGCGGCGCGCCAGATCTCGCTGCGGCAGTTGCACGAGGCTCTGGCGGCAAACAACCGCAACGACGGCGCCGGGCGCCTGATCAGCGGCGAAGAGGCGCTGCTGGTGCGCAGCGACGGCAGCATCCAGAGCCTGGACGACGTGCGCGCTATCGCCATCACGCAAGACAAGGGCATGGCCACCCGCGTCGGTGACGTGGCCGAGGTGCGCCTGGGTGCGCTGACACGCTATGGCAGCGTCACGCAGGACGGCCAGCGCGAGGCGGTGCAGGGCCTGGTGCTGGGCCTGCGCGGCGCCAACGCGCGCCAGTTGGTGCGCGACGTGCGCGCGCGGCTGCAGGAGATCGAGGCCAGCCTGCCGGCGGGGATCCGGCTGCAGCCGTTCTACGACCGCGGCGCGCTGGTCGATCGCGCCGTGGGCACGGTTGCCAAAGCGCTTGCCGAGGCGATTGCGCTGGTGCTGGTGCTGCTGCTGCTGTTCCTGGGCAACCTCCGCGCGGCACTGGTGGTGGCGCTGATCCTGCCGCTGTCGGCACTGGCTACCTTCGTGCTGATGCGGCAGTGGGAGCTGTCAGCCAACCTGATGTCGCTGGGCGGCCTGGCGATCGCCATTGGCATGCTGGTGGATGCGGCCGTGGTGGTGGTGGAAAACATCGAGGCCCGGCCGCACGACGCCGACGTGCCGCGGCTGCACCAGCTTTACCGTGCAACGAGCGAGGTGGCCATGCCGGTGGGCGCCGGCATCGCCATCATCATGATCGTGTTCCTGCCGCTGCTGACGTTGCAGGGCCTGGAGGGCAAGCTGTTCGCGCCGGTGGCGCTGACGATCATGTTTGCGCTGGGGGCGTCGCTGCTGCTGTCGCTGACGGTGATTCCGGTGCTCGCGTCGCTGCTGCTGCGCCCTGGACATCACCCCAGCCCATGGCTGGTGCGCAAGCTCGAGGCAGGCTACGCGCCGCTGCTGGACAGGGCGCTGACTCGCCCGCGCACCGTCTACCTGAGCGCGGCGCTGGCTCTGGCGGGCGCGCTCGCGCTCTTTCCGTTCATCGGCAAATCGTTCATGCCTTCGCTGGACGAGGGCGACATCATCATGCAGGTCGAGAAGCTGCCGTCGATCAGCTTGGTGCAATCCATCGCCACCGACTTGGCGCTGCAGCGGCGCATCCTGGCCGCCGTGCCCGAGGTCGAGCGCATCGTCGCGCGCGTGGGCTCGGACGAACTGGGCCTGGATCCCATGGGCCTGAACGAGACCGACAGCTTCCTCGTGCTGAAGCCCCGCGCCGAATGGCGCTTCAGGACGAAGGAAGAGCTGATCGATGCGATCCGCCAGGCGGCCGAGGGCATTCCCGGCGTGAACCTGGGTTTCACGCAGCCGATCGAGATGCGGACCTCGGAGATGCTCTCCGGCGTGCGCGGCGACCTCGCGGTAAAGATCTTTGGCCCCGACACGGCGCAGCTGTCGCGCCTGGCAAGCCAGATCGTGCAGGTGCTGCAGGGGCTGAGGGGCAGCGAGGATGTGCTGACCGCGCAGAACGACGGCGTGCAGTACCTGCGCGTGCACCTCGATCGCGAGGCGATCGGCCGCCTGGGCCTGTCGGTGGACCAGGTGCAGACCGATCTGCGCGCGCTGGTCGAAGGCCAGCGCGCGGGTGTGGTGGTGCAGGACGTGCGCCGCGTGCCGCTGATGGTGCGCGGCGGCGACGCCTTGCGCGAATCGCCCGGCCTGTTTGCCCAGCTGCGTCTGCCAACGCCGGGCGGCCAGTCGATTGCGTTGGCCCAACTGGCGCGGCTCGAGGTCATTGACGGTCCGGTGAAGGTCGAGCGCGAGCAGTCCTCGCGCATGTCGGTGGTGCGCGCCAACGTGCGTGGACGCGACCTGGTGGGTTTCGTCGCCGAGGCACAGGCCGCTGTGGCGCAGCAGGTGCAATTGCCCGAAGGCTACCGTCTGGCCTGGGGCGGACAGTTCGAGAACCAGCAGCGCGCCGCCGCGCGCCTGGCACTGGTGGTGCCGGTGGCGCTGGCGCTGATCGTCGGCCTGCTGTTTGCCACCCTGGGCAACCTGCGCCAAGCGCTGCTGGTGCTGGCCAACATCCCGCTGGCGTTGGTTGGCGGCGTGGCGGCGTTGGCCGTGAGCGGCGAGTACCTCTCGGTGCCGGCGTCGGTGGGCTTCATTGCGCTGATGGGCATTGCCGTGCTCAACGGCTTGGTGCTGGTGAGCTGCTTCAACCAGCTTGCCGCGCGCGGCCTGGCTACCACCGACGTGGTGCGTCAGGGCGCGCTGCGGCGCCTGCGTCCGGTGCTGATGACGGCCAGCATCACCGCGCTCGGCCTGATCCCGTTGCTGCTGGCGACCGGGCCGGGCTCGGAGATCCAGCGCCCGCTGGCCATCGTGGTCATCGGCGGGCTGGTCAGCTCGACACTGCTCACGCTGGTGCTGCTTCCGCTGTTGTATCGCCGCTTCGGCCAACCTCCAACGCTGCCATGACCGAATTCGCCTCGCCCGATTGCCTGCTGACCTTGGTCGTGCCCAGCGCGCTGGAGGAAGAGCTGCTCGATCTGTTGCGGGTTCAGCCCCGCCTGGTGCCCGGCTTCACCCTGGTGCCGGCACTGGGCATGGGCAGGCATATCCACCTGGCCACCAGCATGGAGCAGGTGCAGGGCCGCGCGCAGCGCGTGCTGGTGCAGCTGGCCATCTCCCAGGAAGGGTTGCGGCCGCTGATCGCGATCTTGCGCCAGGCGTTCCCCACGCCCCAGGTTGCCTACTGGGCGACACCGCTGCTGGACTTCGGGCGGCTCGGAGAGCTTTCATGAAGCCTGCCCTCGTCTGGATCAAGGCCTTGGCCTGCACCGCCATGGTGGCGCAGGCACAGCCGCAAGACGGCGGGCAGCCGCCGCTGCTGCCGCCTGCGCCGATGGTCGAGCAGGTGCTCGGACAGTTGCCGCAGGTGCGCGCCGCCGCAGCCGCCGTTGCGCTGGCCCAGGCACGCAGCCGGCGCCTGCAAGCCGGGCCGTACGACTGGGTAGCGAAGGCCGTGGTCGATCGGCGCAGTGAACAAGGCGGCCCGCGCTACCACGAAGGCGAGATCGGCCTCGAAACGGGCTTGCGCTGGCCCGCCAAGGTGGCCGCCGACCGGCAGTTGGGCGCAGTCGAGGAACGTCTGGGCGTGATTGGCCATGCGGACACCTGGCACGAGGCCGCGCGTGGTCTGCTGGCCGACTGGTTCGATGTGCTGCGCGACCTGCGCAGCGCCCAGTTGCTGCAGGCGCAGGACACGCTGATGCAACGGCAACTGCAGGTGACACAGCGCCGCGTGGATGCCGGCGACGCGGCCAAACTGGACCTGCTTGCGGTGAACGCCGAGCGCGCCCGGATACAGGCTCAGGCCACTCGCGGCCATGCCCAGGCCGAGCTGCGGCGCCAGAACCTGCTTCGGCGCTACCCCGGCCTGAGCGATCCGGTGGATCTGCTGGCTGCGCACTCGGGTGGCCAACTGGCGCAGGAGTTGCCGCCCGATGCCATGGCTTGGCCGTCCACCGCGACGTGGGTCGAGCGCATCCTCGATGACAACCATGAGCTCGAGCTCGCACAGGCCCGCGCCGAGCAGGCGCGGCTGCAGGCCGAACGTACACGGCTGGAGCGCCAACCCGACCTCACGGCGGGGGTGCGTGCCGCGCGCGAGCGCAGCGGTCAGGAGCAGGTGATCGGCGTGTATCTGTCGCTGCCGCTGGGCGGTGCCGGCCGCGATGCGGACGCCCGAGCCGCGCTGGCCCAGGCCGAGGGTGCCGAGCAGGAGCTGGCGCAAACGCGCCGGCGCGTCGAGATCGAAGCCTGGCGTGCCGCCAGCGAAGCGCAACAAACACGCTTGACCCTGGTGCAGCAACGCCACGCCCTGCAGCTGCAGCACAGCAGTGTGGCGATGCAAGAACGCGCCTACGCCTTGGGTGAAAGCCCTGTGACCGATCTGCTGATCTCCCAGCGTGCGGCCTTGGAGGCCAGGCTGGTGGCCGACACGGCCAGCCTCGATGCGATCGAGGCGTGGGCGCGCCTGCTGTTGGATTCGCACCGCCTGTGGCAGCCCGCGCAACCATGAACGCGCAGGCATCGTCGGCGCCGGCTCGGCTGTTGCTGCGCGTTTTGCGGCCAGCCTCGGCAGGCGCGGGCGCGGCCTGGCACGCCAGAGGGCGGATCAGGCTCGCACGCTATGCTGGTGCCACGCGCCCCACCGGAAGCACACCATGGCCCCGCCCGAACTGCACACGCTGCGCTACGAGGTGCGCGACGCCATCGCGACGATCACGCTGCACCGGCCCGACAAGCTCAACGCCTTCACCGCGCTGATGCGCGACGAGTTGATCGCCGCCTTCGACGCAAGCGATGCCGACGACGCGGTGCGCGCGGTGATCGTCACCGGCGCCGGCCGGGCCTTCTGTGCCGGCGCCGACCTGTCCGCGGGCGGCCAGACCTTCGACTACGCCGCGCGCGGCGACGCCGCGCGCGACGAAAGCCTGGTCGGCGAGGTCTACCGCGACGGCGGAGGCATGGTGGCACTGCGCATCTACCGCAGCCTCAAGCCGGTGATCGGCGCGATCAACGGCGCGGCGGTGGGCATCGGCGTGACGATGCAACTGCCGATGGACATCCGCCTGGCCAGCACCGAAGCGCGTTTTGGCTTCGTCTTCGCGCGCCGCGGCATCACGCCCGAGGCGGCGTCGAGCTGGTTCCTGCCGCGGCTGGTGGGCATGCAAACGGCGCTGGAATGGTGCTTCACCGGCCGCGTGTTCGGCGCGCAAGAGGCGCTCGATCGCGGCCTGGTGCGCTCGCTGCACGCGCCGGACGAGCTGCTGCCGGCGGCGCGCTCGCTGGCGCGCGAGATCGCCGGCCACAGCGCGCCGGTGTCGGTGGCGCTGACGCGGCAGATGTTGTGGCGGCTCGCGGCCGCCGAGCACCCGATGGCCGCGCACCGCATCGACAGCCGCGCGATCCAGTCGCGCGGGCGCTCGGCCGACGCGCGCGAAGGTATTGCCGCCTTCCTCGACAAACGCGCGCCGAGCTACCCGGACCGGGTGTCGTGCGACATGCCCGCGTTCTTCCCGTGGCGGGACGAGCCGGCCTTCGAGTGAGTCGCGTGAACACCATGGAAGATGATCTTGATGTGCTGATCGTCGGTGCCGGCATCTCCGGCATCGGCGCGGCCTGGCACCTGCGCCAGCAATGCCCGGACAAGCGCTTCGCCGTGCTCGACGCGCAGGACGGCCATGGCGGCACCTGGCGCACGCACCGCTACCCGGGCATCCGTTCGGACAGCGACCTGTTCACCTTCGGCTACAAGTTCAAGCCGTGGATGGGCCAGCCGATCGCCACCGGGGACGAGATCCAGAAGTACCTGGGCGAAGTCATCGCCCAGGCGCAGCTCGAGCCGCACATCCGCTACGGCCATGCGGTCAAGGCGGCGCAGTGGTGCAGCGCCGAGCAGCGCTGGACGCTCAGCGTCGAGCACCAAGGGCAGTCGCGGCAGTTCAAGGCGCGGTTCCTCTTCATGTGCCAGGGCTACTACCGACACGCCGCCGGCCACACGCCGCAGTGGCCGGGCATGGACTCTTTCGCCGGGCGTATCGTGCACCCGCAGACCTGGCCCGACGACCTGGAGCTGTGCGGCAAGAAGGTGGTGGTGATCGGCTCGGGCGCGACCGCGGCGACGCTGATCCCGGCGATCGCGCCGCAGTGCGCGCACGTCGCCATGCTGCAGCGCTCGCCGACCTTCTTCATCAGCGGGCGCAACGCCAACGAGCTGGCCGACATGCTGCGCCAGCTCGACATCCCGGCCGAATGGACGCACGAGATCGTGCGCCGCAAGGTGCTGTTCGAGCAGGCGCAGTTCACGCAGCGCTGCCGCAGCGAACCCGAGGTCGTGCGCCGCGAGCTGCTGGCCGGGGTGGCGGCTGCTTTGGGCCCCGGCCACGAGGCGCTGGTGCAGCAGCACTTCAACCCGAGCTACCGGCCGTGGCAGCAGCGCGTCGCCTTCGTGCCCGACGGCGACCTGTTCCGCTGCGTGCGCGACGGCTCGGCCTCGGTGGTCACCGACCGCATCGAGCGCTTCGAGCCACGCGGCCTGCGGCTGGCATCGGGCGCGCTGCTCGAGGCCGACGTGATCGTCAGCGCCACCGGTTTCGACCTCAGCGTGTTCGGCGACATCGCCTTTGCCATCGACGGCGAGCCGCTGGATTTCGCAAGCACGGTCGGCTGGCGCGGCGCGATGTTCAGCGGCGTGCCCAACCTGGCCTGGGTGTTCGGCTACTTTCGCGCCAGCTGGACGCTGCGCGCCGACCTGCTCGCCGAGTTCGTCTGCCGCTTGCTGCAGCACATGGACGCCCGCGGCGCGAGCGTGGTCGTGCCGACGCTGCGCGCGCAGGACCAGCGCATGGCGTTGAAGCCCTGGGTCGACGGCGACAACTTCAACCCCGGCTACTTGCAGCGCGGCATGCACCTGCTGCCGCGCCAGGGCAGCCGTGCGCCGTGGCTGCACAGCCAGGACTACGCGCTGGACAAGCTCGAGCTGCCGCAGGCCAACCTGGACGACGGCACGCTGGTCTACCGCTGATGCGGCTGCTGGCCACGATCAGCGCGCACGGCCTGGGGCATCTGGCGCAAAGCGCGCCGGTGCTCAACGCGCTGCGCCGCCTCGTGCCGGCACTGCAGCTGACGGTGGCCAGCGCACTGCCCGAGGCGCGGCTGCGCGAGCGCATCGACGGCGGCTTTCGCATCGAGCCGCAGGCGCTGGACTTCGGCTTCGTCATGCACGACGCCTTCAGCGTCGACCTGAAAGCCAGCGCCGCGGCCTACCGCGACTGGCACGCCGACTGGCAGGCGCGCGTCGCGCGCACCGCCGCTTGGCTGCAAGCGCTCGGGCCGGAGCTGCTGCTGTGCAACGCCGCGTACCTGCCGCTGGCGGCGGCGGCGCGTCTGGGCGTGCCGGCCTACGCCATGAGCTCGCTGAACTGGGCCGACCTGTTTGCCCACCTGTTCATGCAAGCGGGTGCGCATGCGCGCTGGGCGCCGCCGATCCACGCGCAGATGCTGCGGGCTTACCGCGCGGCCAGCGCCTTCTTCAAGCTGCGCCCCGGCATGGACATGCCGCAGTTGCCGAACGCGACATGGGCCGAGCCGGTGGCCGCGGTCGGCCGCGTGCGGCGCGACGAGCTGCGCGAGCGGCTGCAGTTGGCGCCCGACGAGCGCGTCGTGCTGATTGCCTTTGGCGGCATCCAGGCGCGGTTGCCGCTGCAGCGCTGGCGCTTCGCTGCCGGGCTGCATTGGCTGGTGCCGGCGGCCTGGGGTTTCGACCACGAGCGCGTGCGCACGATCGAGTCGCTGGGCTGGCCTTTCGCCGAGCTGCTGGCCTCGGTCGACGCGCTGGTCGCCAAACCCGGCTACGGCAGCTTCGTCGAAGCGGCCTGCGTCGGCTTGCCGGTGCTGTACGCGCGCCGGCCCGACTGGCCCGAGCAGGAGCCGCTGCTGCACTGGCTGCACGCGCACGGCCGCGCGCTGCAGATCAGCGAGGCGGCGCTGCAGCGCGGCGACCTGGCCGCGCCGCTGGCGGCGCTGTGGCGCCAGCCGCCCAAGCCGCCGCTGGTGGCCGGTGGCGCCGAGCAGATCGCGGCGCGGCTGGCGCGGCACGGCCGCTGACGCAGGCGAGCGCCGGGTCTGGCGCGGCAACGCCGGGCGCGATCAGGCTTTGGAATCGATCACCGCGGCGTTGATCAGCGTGCGCAGTTCGCGGCGCAGCGGGTACAGCGTCGACGGCAGGAACTGCGTCAGGAACACCACGCACAAGTCCTCGACCGGGTCGACCCAGAACGCGGTGGATGCCGCGCCGCCCCACCAGTACTCGCCCACCGACCCGGCCACGCCGCTGCGCGCGACATGGGTGGTCATCGCAAAGCCCAGGCCGAAGCCGACGCCGCGGTAGAACGACTCGGTGTACAGCGACAACGACAGATCGGCCAGGTCGCGCCCGTCCGGCAGGTGGTTGGCGCGCATCAGTGCCAGCGTCTTCGGGCCGAGCAGCCGGTGGCCGTCGAGTTCGCCGCCGCGGCGCAGGCATTCGCAAAAGCGCATGAAGTCGGCCGCGGTCGACACCAGCCCGCCGCCGCCCGAAGGCGCGGCCGGCGGTTCGCGAAAGCTGCCCAGCTGCGGTGCCGGCGCCAGCTTGCCTTCGGGCGTCATCAGGTAACACTGCGTCAGCCGCGATGCCTGCGCCGCGTCGACTGAAAAACCGGTGTCGCGCATGCCCAGCGGCGCGAAGATGTGCTGGTGCAAGTAGCGGTCGAAGGGCTGGCCGGAGATCTGCTGCACCAGGTAGCCGAGCACGTCGGCCGACACCGAGTAGTTGAAGGCGGTGCCGGGCGAGAACTCCAGCGGCACCCGCGCCAGGCCGTCGATCAGGCCTTGCAGGCTGTCCTCGCGCGCGAAGGCGTCGAGCTTGTTGGCGCGGTAGGCGGCGTCGACGTTGGTGCGGTTCTGGAAGCCGTAGGTCAGCCCCGAGGTGTGGCGCAGCAGGTCGATGATGCGCATCGGCGATTCGGTGGGCTTGGTCAGCCAGCCCGGTGGCGTGCCCGGCAGGCCGCCGCCGCCGCCGACGTACACCCCGAGGTTGCGCCACGACGGGATGTAGTGGTGCACCGGGTCGTCCAGCGCGACCTTGCCTTGTTCGACCAGCATCATGAAAGCGACGCTGGTGATCGGCTTGGTCATCGAGTAGATGCGAACGATGCTGTCCTCGCGCAGCGGTGTGCCATCTTCGAGCGACGACTTGCCCAGCAGGGTGTGATGCACCAGTTGGCCGCCGCGCGCGATCTGCAACTGGGCGAAGGGCAGCCGGCCGCTGTCGATGTAGCGCTCGGCGAGGAAACGGTCGATGCGCTGCAGGCGCGACGAGCACATGCCGGCGGATTCAGGCTTGACGGGCATCTTCGGAAAACCTCTCGCGCCGCGGCGCGTCGTTGCGACGCCGCGCATTGTCGGTGATCACCTTGGACCGGCCGCGGTGCTGCCCGGCCAGCCCTGCGGCCGGTGGCGGGCGCGCGGCGGGTGCGTGACGGCAGTCCTGGCCGACCGGCTCAAGGCGGGTTCGGGCCGTCGACTTCGCGCACCTGGACGTCGACGACCTCTTCGGCAGGGTGCCGGCCGAAGCCGGGCGGCCGGCGCAGCGTGCTCCAGTGCAGGTTCACCGGCTCGGGGCGGCGCCCGCGCAACAGCGCCCACAGCATCACGCCGGCGGCGAGCACGAGTGCCAGCATCAGTGCGCCCAGCATCAGCAGCATGCCGCCGATCACCAGCGTGAAGCGCACGATGGCCGACAGCAGGCGTTGCAGCGGGCCGGGCGAGACGGGTTGCAGTGGTGGATTCATGTCGCTATCGGAGTCGCGGCGCGCGCGCAGGTTCCGCCCGATTGTGCCGGCGCTGCCTATCATGGCCCAGCAGCGCCGCTGCGATCGGTCGCAGCAGGAGTTCGGACCACACCATGGGAGCAGGGCACGGCCACGGGCATGGGCATGGGCATGGGCATGGGCACGGGCACGATCATGCCCATGCCCATGCCCATGCCCATGGCCACGGGCACGGCCCGAGCGGTGGCGACTACGGCCGCGCGTTCACCATCGGCATCACGCTGAACCTGGGTTTCGTCGCGGTCGAAGCCTTCTACGGCTGGAAGGCGGATTCGCTGGCGCTGCTGGCCGATGCCGGCCACAACCTGAGCGACGTCATCGGGCTGGTGCTGGCCTGGGGCGGGGCGCTGGCCGGGCGGCTGCGGCCCGATGCGCGCCACACCTACGGCTGGAAGCGCGCCAGCATCGTCGCGGCCTTCCTCAACGCGGTGCTGCTGCTGGTGGCGATGGGCTCGCTGGCCTGGGAGGCGCTGCTGCGGCTGCAAGCGCCGCAACCGGCCGCGGCGCTGACGATCATGCTGGTGGCCGGCGCCGGTATCGTCGTCAACGGCGCCACCGCATGGCTGTTCATGCACGGGCGCGAGCGCGACCTGAACATCCGCGGTGCGTTCTGGCACATGGCGGCCGATGCGCTGGTGTCGGCCGGCGTGGTGGCGGCCGGCGCCTTGAGCTGGCGCTTCGGCTGGAACTGGCTGGACCCGGCGGTGAGCCTGTTGATCGCGGTGATCATCGTCGTTGCCACCTGGGGGCTGTTCCGGCAGTCGCTGCACCTGATGTTCGACGGCGTGCCCGAGGGTGTCGAACTGCAGGCGGTGCGCGAGCTGCTGGCCGCGCTGCCCGGGGTGCAAAGCGTGCACGACCTGCACGTGTGGGCGATGGGCACCACCGATACCGCACTGACCGCACACCTGGTCATGCCGCAGGGCCACCCCGGCGACGCCTTCTTGCGCGATGCTGCCGAGCAGTTGGCGCAGCGTTTCGGCATCGGCCATGTCACGCTGCAAGTGGTGCGCGAGCCGTTCGCGCCCGGCTGCGGCGACCCGGGGTCCGGTCGCTGAGCGCACCGCGCCGCAAGGCAGCCGGGCCAGGTCTTGTTGATACCATCGTCGGCCTCGCAACGAAGACGGGAAATCCGATGCGCATTGCCCTTGCCACCGCCAGCCTCGCGCTGGCACTCAGCGCGCCCGCCATGGCGCAGGAACACTACCGGCTGCAAACGGCGGCCGACCTGGCCCGGGTGTGTGCCACGCCGGCCTCGGCCAGCGACCACGGCAGCGCGATTGCCTTCTGCCACGGCGTGCTCGCCGGTGCCTACGGCTACTACGTGGCGGCGACCCCGGCAGCGCAGCGTTTTGTCTGTCCGCCCGAGCAGAAGGTCACGCGCGCGCAGGTCGCCGATGCCTTCGTCGGCTGGCTGAAGGCGAATCCGCAGCACAACAACGACGGCGCGGTCGATGCGCTGTTCCGGTTTGCTGCCGGGGCCTATCCCTGCAAGAGCTAGGCACACCCCACCGCATACCAAGGAAGCACGACATGACCCGACACCTGATTCTCGCCAGCGCATTGGCCGCGGCATTGGCCAGCGCGAGCTGCACCAACATGACTTCGTCGCAGCAGTCCACCTTGTCTGGCGCGGGCATCGGCACCGCCGCCGGCGTGGCGGTTGGTGCGATCACCGGCGAATGGGCCTGGGCCGCAGCCGGTGCCGCGATTGGCGCCGGAGCCGGCTACCTCACCGACCAGGAACGTCAGCGCCAGGCCGCCGCGCAGCAGCGGGCCTTCGACGAAGGGGTGCAGGCTGGCAAGCGGCAAGCGTCGCAGAAGAACTGAGCGGCGTGCCGCGCCGCCGCCCGAAGTCGCGCCTGGTGGCACTGGTGGCACTGGCGGCGCGGATGCCGCCGGGATGCGCGCGCGGGTGCTGCAGTTCTTCGGCTTGCAGCGCGAGCCGTTCTCGATCGCGCCCGACCCGCGCTACCTGTACCTGAGCGAACGCCACCGCGAGGCGCTGGCGCACCTGCTGTACGGCGTACAGGCCGGCGGCGGTTTCGTGCTGCTGACCGGCGAGATCGGCGCCGGCAAGACCACCGTGTGCCGAGCACTGCTGCAGCAGCTACCGCGGCACTGCAACGTCGCCTACATCTTCGACCCGCTGCAATCGGCGGCCGAACTGCTCGAGTCGATCTGCGCCGAGTTCCACGTGGTGCGCGAGCCGTCTGGCTCACGACCCGGCGGCGCGCGCGGCCATGTCGCGGCGCTGAACGCTTTTTTGCTGCACGCGCACGCCCAGCGCCAGGACAACGTGCTGATCATCGACGAGGCGCAGAAGCTGTCGGCCGAGGTGCTCGAGCAGCTGCGTTTGCTGACCAACCTGGAAACCAACGAGCGCAAGCTGTTGCAGATCATCCTGATCGGCCAGCCCGAGCTGCGCGAGCTGCTGGCCCGACCCGAGCTGGAACAGCTGGCGCAGCGCGTGATTGCGCGTTATCACCTGGGCGCGCTCGGCCGCGACGAGACCTTGCAGTACGTGGCGCACCGCCTGGGCGTGGCCGGGCTGCGCGACGCGCTGCCCTTCGATGCCGCAGCGCTGCAGCGCGTCCATGCGTTGTCGCAGGGCGTGCCGCGGCGCATCAACCTGCTGTGCGAGCGTGCGTTGCTCGGTGCTTATGCGCTGGGCAAGGCGCAGATCGATGCCGCCATCGTCGAGCAGGCCGCGGCCGAGGTGCGAGGCGAACTGCCACGCGCCGGGCGCTCGAACGCCGGGCGCTCGAACTGGGGTTCGGTGCGCCTGCGCATTGCTGCGGCCGTCGCCATGGGTGTGCTGGCCGGCGCGGCTGTGTTCGGCCTGGGCCTGCTGGACCTGCAGGCGTGGCGCGCCATTGGGGCGGCCACCGCCTCGGCGCTGAGGTAGCGGCCGGCCATGTCCTACATCCTCGACGCGCTGCGCAAGGCCGAAGCCGAACGCGAACGCGGCGCCGTGCCGGGCGTGCACGCGCCGGCGCTGCCGCCGACCGCGATCGCACCAGGGCCGCGGCCGCCGTCTGCAGCGCCGCTGCGCTGGCTGCTGCTGGGCGTGGCGCTGGCGGCACTCGCGGGGCTGGCGTGGCAGCTTTGGGGGCGCGACGCCTGGCAACGCCGTGCACCTGCCGTACCCGCTGTATCGGCGGCATCCGCGGCATCCGCCGTATCCACGACGGACCCACGTCCCGCCCGCACGGCTGCCGCGACCGACCCGCCTGCCAGTGCGGTCGCGCGGGCGGCCCCGGCGAGTGCCGCGGCTGCCGGGTCGAAGCTGCCTGCTGCGACCACCCCCAATGCGCCGCGCATCGCCGCGGCACCCGCGGCGGCAGCATCCAAGGCAGCGGATGTGGCGGCGCCTGCTGAACCATCGACCGCGGTCAAGCCCCGTGCTGCCGGCAGCGCCCGCAATGCGCAAACCTCGGCAAGCGCCAGCAAGGATCGCGGCGCCGCTCAGCCAACCAAACGCCCCAAGCCGCCACCACGCGCGGCCACAGTCGCAAGTGCGCCGGCCGCTGCGGTCGCACCCGCGCGCCTGCCGCGCCTGCCGCGCCTGGCGGACCTGCCCGCCGACCTGCGCCAGCAGCTGCCGCCGCTGGCAGTCGGCGGCTCGGTCTACTCGCCGCAGCCGAGCGCGCGCATGCTGATCGTCAACGGCCAGGTGTTCCGCGAAGGCAGCCAGCTCACGCCCGAGTTGACGCTCAAGCAGATCCGGCCGAAGGCGGCCGTGCTGTCGATCCGCGGCACGCGCTTCGAGCTGCCGCTGTAGCGAGCGGCCGTCAGCGCCTGCCGCCGAAGCGGCCGCCGCCGCCGAAACGCCCGCCGAAGCCGCCGCCGAAACGCCCACCGAAGCCACCGCCGCCGAAGCGCTCGCCGCCGCCGTAACCCCCGCCACCGAAACGCTCGCCGCCGCCGAAGCCGCCGAAGCCGCCGAAGTGCTCGTTGCCGGCGCTGCGCGCCTGAGATTCGCGGTCGGCCCACGAGGTGTCGCCACCCGCCGCGCCCCAGCCGCCGGACGAATGCTGCTGCCAGCCGCTGCCGGTGTTGCGGTAGACGTTGCCGTTGACATCGGCGTAGTGGTTGCCGTTGACGGTGGCGGTGTTCCAGGTGTTGGTCTTGCCGGTGTGGGCGTTGGTGGTCGAGCCGCCGCCGGCATGGGCGTAACCCTCGGGGCCGGCGGTGGTGGCGCCGCTGCGCTCATAGCTGCTGCCGCCGGCGCCGGTGACCGAGGCGCTGTTGGCGGCTGTGCGCTGGCCGGTATAGGTGTTGACGTTGCTGGCGCGCGCCACGCTGCCCGAGCCGCCGGCCGCACCCTCGGCGGTGCGGTCGTAGCCGCGTGTGGCGTTGCCGGTCCACGCGTTGTACTGGCGCCCACCCGCGTAGCTGCCGCTGGTGCCGGTGCGCGCGTTGCTGTAGCTGCCCGACGCGGTGCTGCCGGCAACGCCGCCGCCGGCGTACCAGCTGCGCGTGCCCGAGTACGCGGTGTTGCCCCAGTGGCCGTAGACGTTGGCGCTGGCGCTGGCGCAGCAACCGTAGCCGCCCCAGTAATACGGGTGGTAGGTCGCGCCCCAGTACGGCGTCATCCAGGCTGCGCTGGCCAGGCCGACCGCAAAGCCGTAGCTGAAGCCGACGTAGGGGTTCCACACCGGCGCCGCGGCCACGCTGTAGGTATACGGCGGCGCGTACCAGACGCTGCCGATCCACGGCGTATAGGCGTAGCCGGTGCCGTAGACCACGGTGCCGTAGGGCGAGACCACGGTGCCCAGGTAGCCCGGCGTGTAGCCGACGTAGACCACGCTGGGCGTGGCTTCGTAGATGCGCACGTAGGTCACGTAGTGCAGCGGCGAGCTCGCCGGGATGGTGTAGATCACCTCGGGCACCGCGGTCGCGATGCGCCAGGGCCCGGTGAGCTGCGGTGCGGTGAACCACACGCCGGCAGTGACCGCGTAGTAGGCGTCGCCGGCGCGGATCAACGGCACCGACGAGTTGACGACGTAGCTCAGCGCTGTGCCGGCGATCGGCGAATACTGCGGCGCCCCGTCGAAGCTGGGCGTGAAGCTCGGCCCGCCTTTCAGCGGCACGGTCGCGGTCTGCGGGATCGAGTTCGAGATCAGCGCCTGCTGCGCCTGCGGCGTGCCGGCCACGGTGGGCAGCACCGCGCCGGCACGCGACGCGGGCGGGATGCGCGCGAAGTCGGCCGGCAACGCATTGGCGGCGACGAAGCTCCACGGCCCGTCCAGAGCGGGTGCGCTGAACCAGCGGCCCGACATCAGCACGTAGTACAGGTTGCTGCGGGTCTCGACGAAGACATCGGAGCTGGTGTTCGATGCCCACAGCAGCTGCGTGCCGCTGACCGGCTCGAAGTCCGGCTTGCCCTTGAAGACGATCAGCTCGGTCGGCTGCTGGCTGAGCACGATGTTCGGCACGCCATCGGCCAGCGTCGGCTTCGGTTTGGCTTTGGGGCCGCCGTCGAGCAGGTCGACCACGCCGGACTGGGCCAGTTTGCGCGCGACCTCGTCCATGCCCAGCGGCTGGAAGTTGGAGCGCGTCCAGGGCCCGTCGATCGCGGCGGCGCTGAGCCAGCCGTCGTACACGTGCAGGTACAGCTGGTCACTCAGGCCGCCCTTGAGCAGCAGCGCGTGGGTATTGATCACGCGCTGGAAGCGGCTGTCGCCCGGCACCGGCTTCCACACCGGCGCGCCGTCGACCGGCACCAGGATTGCCGGCGTGTGGCTGATCACGACCCTCGGCGGCTCGTTGCGGACCTCGACCGGTGCGGGCTTGATGCCGGCCGCCGCCAGCGCCGCTTCCAGGCGATCGAGCGACAGGATCTGCAGCTGCTTGCCCAGGCTGGCTTGCAGCGCGCCGGCATAGCCGGCGCCGCGATCGGGCAGCGTCGGGAAGTCGAGCTGGGTCAGCTCGAGGTCCTGCAGCACCACGCTGCGCGCGGCCCGGTCGACCTGGGTGCGCGCGCTGGCGACGATCACGCCGAAGGTTTCCTGCGCCGCGCCGCTGGGCTTGAGCGCCGCGGCCATGCGCAGCTCGATGCGGTTGCCGACCCAGCGGTTGACCTGCGGCTGGTACAGCAGCACCGCGGCGTCGGCGATGCTGGCATCGCGCGGCCACGGGTCGGCGTTCTGGATGACCGGCGCCGGGTTGGCCACGGCGGCTTGCGCGGCGGCCGGCGCTGTTGCGCCCAGGCTGATGATCAGCGCCAGGCCCAGCGCGCCAGCGTGGCTCAGGAAGGGGGTCGACATCGTGCGGGCTCCGGCTCGGCGGGGGCGCAATTCTAGACAGCTGACAGGGAAACTCCCGCCGCGGCCGCGATGACCATGCTCCTAGAATTGCTGCACCTGCACCACGGAGCCACACCCTCATGCCAGCCCCTCGCAGCGACGCTGAAGTGCCCGCCGCCGAAGCCCCGGCCAGCGGCCCGCGCGTGCTGAAGAAGTACCCGAACCGGCGCCTGTACGACACTCGCAGCAGCGCCTACATCACGCTGGCCGACGTCAAGGCGATGGTGCTCAAGCTCGAGGACTTCGAGGTGCGCGACGCCAAGAGCGGCGAAGACCTGACGCGCAGCATCCTGCTGCAGATCATCCTCGAGGAGGAATCCGGCGGCGTGCCGATGTTCAGCGCGACGATGCTGGCGCAGATGATCCGCTACTACGGCCATTCGATGCAGGGCCTGATGGGCAGCTACCTCGAGAACAGCCTGCAGGCCTTCGTCGACCTGCAAAAGCGCTTTGCCGCCGCGGGCATGGTGCAAGGCGATGCCCAGGCCTTCGCGCCCGAGCTGTGGACGCAGATGATGACCGGCCAGGGCAACCCGATGCAGGGCATGATGAATGCCTACATGGAGCAGTCGCAGCAACTGGTCAAGCAGATGCAGGAGCAGATGGTCAAGAACTCCGGCACGCTGTTCCCGGTCTTTCAGCCGCAGCCGCAGCCGCAGCCGCAGCCGCAGCCGCAGCCGTCGGCCAAGCCATCGGCGGGCCCGGCTGCGGACCCACCCGCAAGTCCACCCACCAAGCAGCCCTGAGCGCGTGCGGGACAATCCCGCGCATGAACACACCGTCTGAAGCGCCGCGGGTCGGCTTCGTCTCGCTGGGCTGCCCGAAGGCGCTGACCGACTCCGAGCTGATCCTGACCCAGCTGCAGGCCGAGGGTTACGCCACCAGCAAGACCTACGACGGCGCCGACCTGGTGATCGTCAACACCTGCGGCTTCATCGACGAGGCGGTGCAGGAAAGCCTGGACGCCATCGGCGAAGCACTCGCCAGCAACGGCAAGGTCATCGTCACCGGCTGCCTGGGTGCCAAGGGCGGCAAGGACACTGGCGAGGGCAGTGACAACCTGGTGCGCAAGTTGCACCCCAAGGTGCTGGCGGTGACCGGCCCGCAGGCGACGCAGGAGGTGATGGATGCGGTGCACCGCCATGTGCCCAAGCCGCACGACCCCTTCGTCGACCTGGTGCCGCCGCAGGGCGTGAAGCTCACGCCGCGGCACTACGCCTACTTGAAGATCAGCGAGGGCTGCAACCACCGCTGCAGTTTTTGCATCATCCCGAGCATGCGCGGCGAGCTGGTGTCGCGGCCCATTGGCGACGTGCTCGGCGAGGCGAAGCGGCTGTTCGACGCCGGCGTGAAGGAACTGCTGGTGGTCAGCCAGGACACCAGCGCCTACGGTGTCGACGTCAGGTACCGCACCGGCTTCTTCGACGGCCGCCCGGTGCGCACGCGCATGTTCGAGCTGTGCGAGCAACTGGGCCGGCTGGCCGAGCCCTTTGGCGCGTGGGTGCGGCTGCACTACGTCTACCCGTACCCGCATGTCGACGAGCTGCTGCCGCTGATGGCCGAGGGCCGCGTGCTGCCGTACCTGGACGTGCCGTTCCAGCACGCGCACCCCGAGGTGCTCAAACGCATGAAGCGCCCGGCCTACGGCGAGGGCGGCGAGCGCAACCTGGAGCGGCTGGCGCGCTGGCGCGAGATCTGCCCCGAGATCGTGGTGCGTTCCACCTTCATCGCCGGCTTTCCCGGCGAGACCGAAGCGCAGTTCGAAGCCTTGCTCGATTTCGTGCGCGACGCGCAGATCGACCGCGCCGGCTGCTTCGCCTACTCGCCTGTAGCGGGTGCCGCGGCCAACGCGCTGGACGGCCAGTTGCCGGCCGAACTGCGCGAGCAGCGCCGCGCGCATTTCATGGCGGTGGCTGAAGAGGTGTCCACCGCCAAGCTGCGACAGCGCATCGGCGCGACGATGCAGGTGCTGGTCGACCACGCGCCGGCGCTGGGCCGCAAGGGCGGGGTCGGCCGCAGTTACGCCGATGCACCCGAGATCGACGGCCAGGTGCGCCTGCTGCCGCCCGAGAAGGCGTCGAAGACCTTGAAGGTCGGCGAGTTCACGCGCGCGCGCATCGTCGGCAGCGAAGGCCACGACCTGATCGGCGTGGCCACTTGATGCCTTGCCGTTTGACCGCTGTTTGAAAGGCTTCGTGATGTCCGCAGCGAACAAGGGCTCGAGCACCGGGCTGATCCACCACCCGTACCAGCCGCCGGCCGGTTTCCATGCGCCGCAGGCCGGCGTGTTCAAGGCCTCGACGGTGATCTTCCCGAACGTCGCGGCGCTGCACGCGCGCAACTGGAAGGACAAGGGCGGCTACACCTACGGGCTGCACGGCACGCCCACCAGCTTCTTGCTGGAAGAGCGCATCGCTGCGCTGGAGGGCGGGCTGCAGGCGCTGCTGCTGCCCAGCGGGCTGGCGGCGATCACGCTGGTGGACATGGCGCTGCTGCATCACGGCGACGAGCTGTTGATCCCCGACAACGCCTACGGCCCCGGCAAGGAACTGGCGCGGCACGAGCTGGCGCACTGGGACATCACGCACCGCTTCTACGACGCTGCCGACCCGGCGGCGCTGGCCGCGATGATCGGGCCGCGCACCAAGCTGCTGTGGCTGGAGGCACCGGGCTCGATCACGATGGAGTTTCCCGACCTGCGCGCGCTGGTGCGCGTGGCGCGCGACAAGGGCGTGACCACGGTGCTGGACAACACCTGGGGTGCCGGCATCGCCTTCAACGCCTTCGACCTCGGCGATGGCCTGGGGGTGGACATCAGCGCGCACGCGCTGACCAAGTTCCCGTCGGGCGGCGGCGACGTGCTGATGGGCTCGGTGACGACGCGCGACCACGATCTGCACCTGCTTCTCAAGGCCACCCACATGCGCATGGGCTGGGGCGTGGGCATGAACGACGCCGAGGCGGTGCTGCGCGCGTTGCCGTCGTTGGCGCTGCGCTACGCGGCGCAGGACGCGGCCGGGCGCGCGCTGGCGCGTTGGTGGCAGCAGCAGCCGCAAGTCAGCCGGGTGCTGCACCCGGCGCTGGCCGGCGCGCCCGGCCACGACCACTGGGCCGCGCTGTGCACCCAGGCGGCGGGGCTGTTCTCGGTGGTGTTCGACGCACGCTTCGACGCGAGCCAGGTGCACGCCTTCGTCGACGCGCTGCGGCTGTTCAAGATCGGCTACTCGTGGGCCGGGCCGCTGAGCCTGGCGGTGCCTTACGACTTCGCGCAGATCCGCCCCGGCTCGGCCTGGCGCGGCACGCTGGTGCGCTTCTCGATGGGGCTGGAGGACGTGGCCGATCTGCAGGCCGACCTCGAACAGGCGCTGCACGCGGTCTTCGGCGCGCGCTGACGCTCGCCGCGCTGCGGGATTACCCGGGAACCCGTCGCACCGCGATTGCGCGATCGTGGCGCGCGCTGCGCGTCGCTGCTCCCGCCGATGCCGTGGCTGCGTACATGCCGGGAGCCAAGGAGACACGATGCAAAGTCCCGCCCACCGCCGCTGCCGCCGGCTCGCCGCGCTGCTGGCCTGTGCCGCAGCCGTTGCCACGCCGCTGGGTGCGGTGGCACAGAGCAAGGTCACGCCACAGTTCATCCACGCCGCCACCGAAAAGGTGGACGGCAAGATGATCGAAGCCAACGAGCGCAGCACGCGCGACTGGCCCAGCTACGGCCTGGACTACGCCGAGACGCGCTTTTCCAGGCTGAAGCAGATCAACGCCGACAACGCCGCCAAGCTCGGCCTGGTGTGGAGCTACGACCTCGAGTCCAACCGCGGCGTCGAGGCCACGCCGGTGGTCATCGACGGCATCATGTACGTGACCGCGTCGTGGAGCATCGTGCACGCGATCGACACGCGTAGCGGCAAGCGGCTGTGGGTCTTCGACCCGAAGGTCGACCGCGCGCTCGGCTACCGCGGCTGCTGCGACGTCGTCAACCGCGGCGTCGCGGTGTGGAAGGGCAGGGTGTACGTCGCGTCCTACGACGGCCGGCTGATCGCGCTGGACGCGGCCACCGGCAAGCCGGTGTGGGAGAAGGACACGATCATCGACCGCAAGATGTCCTACACCATCACCGGCGCGCCGCGTGTCTTCAAGGGCAAGGTGATCATCGGCAACGGCGGCGCCGAGTTCGGCGTGCGCGGCTACGTCACCGCCTACGACGCAGCCACCGGCGAGCAGAAGTGGCGCTGGTTCACCGTGCCCGGCGACCCGAGCAAGCCTTACGAGGACATCTCGATGGCCCGCGCCGCGATGACCTGGGACCGCGCCGGCAAGTGGTGGGAAGCCGGCGGCGGCGGCACCGCGTGGGATTCGATCACCTTCGACCCCGAGCTGAACTTGATGTACATCGGCACCGGCAACGGCAGCCCGTGGGCGCGCAACAAGCGCAGCCCGGCCGGCGGCGACAACCTGTACCTGGCCTCGATCGTCGCGCTGAACCCGGACACCGGCCAGTACGTCTGGCACTACCAGGAAACGCCGGGCGACAACTGGGACTTCACCAGCGCGCAGCCGATGATCCTGGCCGACATCAAGGTCGACGGCAAGCCGCGCAAGGTGATCCTGCACGCGCCGAAGAACGGCTTTTTCTTCGTCATCGACCGCACCGACGGCAAGTTCATCTCGGCGAAGAACTTCGTCGACGTCAACTGGGCCACGGGCTACGACGCCAGCGGCCGGCCGATCGAGACGCCGATCGCGCGCGTGGTCGACCGGCCGCGCGAGATCACGCCCACGCCCTTTGGTGCGCGCAACTGGCACCCGATGTCGTACAGCCCCGCCACCGGGCTGGCCTACATGCCGGTGCACAACGTGCCTATCAACCTGATGGACAACAAGGACTGGAGCTTCAACACGCATCGCCCCGGCGAGCCGCACAGCAACCTCGGCTGGAACGTGGCGATGTTCGCCAACGTCGAGGCGCCCAAGAGTGCGCCCTTCGGCCGGCTGGTGGCCTGGGACCCGGTGGCGCAGAAGGCGCGCTGGACGGTCGAACTGGTCGGCCCGTGGAACGGCGGCACGCTCGCCACCGCCGGCAACCTGGTGTTCCAGGGCACGGCCGACGGGCGCTTCGTCGCTTATGACGCGCGCGACGGCAAGAAGCTGTGGGAGGTGCCCACCGGCACCGGCGTCGTCGCCGCACCGGCCACCTACGAGGTCGACGGCAAGCAGTACGTGTCGGTCGCCGTCGGCTGGGGCGGGGTGTACGGCCTGGCGGCGCGCCACACCGACCGCGCCGGCCCGGGCACGGTCTACACCTTCGCGCTGGGCGGGGCGGCCAAGCCGCCGGCCTTCGTCGAGTACAAGCTCAACGCGCTGCTGCAGGGCGTGCCCTACGACAAGTCGCAGATCGAGGCCGGCACCGCGCTGTACGTCAGCAGCTGCGTCTTCTGCCACGGCGTGCCGGGCGTCGACCGCGGCGGCAACATTCCGAACCTGGGCTATTCGCCGCAGGCGACGATCGCCAACCTCGACAAGTTCGTGCTCGGCGGCGCGCTCGCGGCCAAGGGCATGCCCGATTTCACCGGTCGGCTGACGACGGCCGACGTGGAGAAGATCAAGGCCTTCATCCAGGGCACGGCTGACGCGATCCGGCCGAAGTAGGCTTTCAGAACGGCGCCTGCCAGCGCAACGCCAGCAAGGCGTTGCGCGCGGCGGCCGTCTCGAAGTAGCGGCCGTTGCCGTCGTTGACGATGACCGCGCCGGCATAGACGCGGTCGAACAGGTTGTCCAGCCGCGCCAGCAACGACAGCGTACCCGGCCCCAGCGGCAGGCTGTGGCTGAAGCGCAACCCGACCAGCGTGGCCGAGGACGAGAAGTCGGTGTTGCGGTCGTTGACCGGCATCTCGCCCTGGTAGCGCAGCTCGACGCCCAGTTCGGTGCTGGGCCACGGCCGCCAGGCCAGGTCGGCAAAGGCGCTGCGCGCCATGGTGCCGGCGATTCTGTTGCCCGCGGGCACGGTGACGCGGTCGGCCGGGCCACGGCAGGGCACGGCGGCGCAGGTCTGGAAGCTGTCGCGGTATTCGGCGTCCAGCGTGCTCAGCGCCAGTTGCCCGCGCCATGCCGCGACCGGCAACCACTGCAGCGCGAGCTCGGCACCGCTGCGCCGCGTGCGGCCCACGTTCTGGAACGCCGAGCGCCCGCCGGCGTTGGTCAGCACGCCGATCTCGTCGTCGGTGTCGGCGCCGAACAGTGCCGCCTGCAGCGCCAGGCCGATCGCGTCGTCGCGCCACTTGGCGCCGATCTCGACTTGGGTGCTGGTCTGCGGCTGCAGCGCGTTGTTGAAGCCGGCGCTGCCGTCGCTGCGGTAGGCCAGCTCGTTCAGCGTCGGCGACTCGAAGCCCTGTCCGGCACTGAGGTACAGGTTCCACGCCGCGCTGGGCAGCCACTGCAGCGCCGCCACCGGCGTGGTGTAGCCATAGCTGAGTGAACCGGAGTCGTCGCCGTTGGCCAGGTAGTGGTCCTGGCTGCGCAGGCGCAACCGGCCGCTGCGCAGCCCGGCGCTGGCCCACAGCGTGGGCGTGAGCTCGAACTCGGCCTGCAGGTACAGGTCGGTGCTGCGCACGCGGTTGTCCTCGTCGCGGCGCAGCGCGCCGCTGACCCCCAGCACCTGGTTGGCGCCGCTGCCGATGAAGTTCTCCCAGCCGCTACGGCGTTCGTTCTGCTGTTCGCTGGCCACCCCGGCGATCAGCCCGATGCGCTGCCAGTGCCAGCGCAGCCGGGCGTCGACGCCGCCGTAGTCGCGCTCGAAGCCGACCACGCCGCCGGGGTGGCGGGGGCTGGCCTGCGTGGCCGGCGGGATCGCCTGCCACTGCGTGACGTCGCGTTGCCCGCCGTACAGCGTGAGCACGCTGTCGCGCAGCGCACCATCGCCGAAGCGGTGGCGCCAGGTGGCGCCGCCTTGGGTCTGGCCGGTGGTCTTGCGCGTGTCGAAGGCTTCGGCCTGCGCCGTGGTCTGGTAGGGGTCGGCGTCGAACTGCGCGCGCGTCAAGCCCAGCGGATCCTGCGCCGGCTGGTTCACGCTGTTCAGCAGCAGCGTCGCCGTGTCCTGGTCGCCAACCCAGCCCAGTCGCAGGTTGCCCAGCGTGCGCTGCGCTGCGCTGTGCGGCCGCACGCCGTCGGTGTTGAACTCGCTGGCCTGCACCCGGATGTTCCAGCCGCCGGCCAGCAACGCCTGCGCGCCCAGCCGGGCTTGCCACACGCCGTTGCTGCCGACGTCGCCGTCGACCATGTGGGCATTGGTGCGGGGTGCGGCGCTGACCAGCGAGATCACGCCGCCGGAGTTGGCGCCGTACAGCGCCGAGAACGGGCCGCGCAGCACCTCGATGCGCTGCGCGCCGGCGATGTCGAAGTGCGACACCTGGCCCTGGCCGTCGGGCATGGTGGCCGGGATGCCATCGGTGTACAGCCGCAAGCCGCGGATGCCGAAGGTGGCGCGCGCGCCGAAGCCGCGCGAGCTGATCTGCAGGTCCTGCGCGTAGTTGTTGCGCAGGTTGGCGACCAGCCCGGGCACGCGGTTGAGCGACTCCGACAGGTTGACCATCGGCCCGGCCGAGCGCAACTCGTCGGCCTCGACGACGCTGACCGCATAGGGTGTTTGGAAGGCGCGGCGCTCGACGCCGCTGCCGCTGATCACCACCGGCTCGAGCTCGCCGGGCGAAGGCTGCGCGGCCGCCGTGCCTGCGGCCGCGGCCAGCGCGAGCGGCACCAGGGCGCGCCGCACCTCAGGCTTTCGACGACACCTTGTGGCGCATGAGCCGGCCCTTCTCGCGTTCCCAGTCGCGCTTCTTCTCGGTCTCGCGCTTGTCGTGCGCGGCCTTGCCCTTGGCCAGCGCGATCTCGACCTTGACCCGCCCGCCCTTGTAATGCAGGTCCAGCGGCACCAGCGTGAAGCCCTTTTGCTCGACCTTGCCGACCAGCCGCTTGATCTCTTCCTTGCGCATCAGCAGCTTCTTGGTGCGGTCGGCTTCCGGGTGCACGTGGGTCGACGCGCTGCGCAGCGCGTTGATGCGGCAGCCGATCAGGTACAGCTCGCCGTCGCGGATGACCACGTAGCCGTCGGTCAGCTGCACCTGGCCGGCGCGGATCGCCTTGATCTCCCAGCCTTGCAGCACCATGCCGGCCTCGTACCGCTCCTCGATGTGGTACTCGAAACGGGCGCGGCGGTTCTCGGCGATCGCGGGCATGGAAAGTGGCGAAGCAGCGTTGCGCTGCGCGCGCACCTCGCACAGCAGGCCGGGCAGCGGATGGGTGGTGCGCGGTGCCGCGGCCGCGGCACTGCCTAGAATCGATGCATTGTATGAAGCAGGTGACGAAGTCGGTTCTGCTGTGGTACTCGCCGCACGAGATGTACCGCCTGGTGACGGCGATCGAGGACTACCCCAGCTTCCTGCCGTGGTGCGACCGCGCGCAGATCGTCGATCGGCACGACGGCGGTGTCACCGCGCGTCTCGGGCTGGCCTACGCCGGCGTGCACCATGAGTTCACCACGCGCAACGAGCAGGTGGCCGACACGGTGGTGGTCGTCAAGCTGGTCGACGGCCCGTTCTCGGTGCTCGACGGCACCTGGCAGTTTCGCGCGCTGGGCCGGCCCGACGCGCCGGCGCAGGGCTGCAAGATCGAGTTCGACCTGCGCTACGCGTTCAGCAGCCGGCCGCTGGAGAAGGTGCTCAGCCCGGTGTTCGACCGCGTGGCCAACACTTTCGTCGACTCGTTCGTCGCGCGGGCCGAGGTCGTCTATGGCCGGCGCTGAACTGCAGGTCGAGGTCGTGTACTGCCCGGCACCGCGGCAGGCCGAGTGCGTGCCGCTGGTCTTGCCCGAAGGCGCCAGCTTGCTGGACGCCTTGGCCGCCAGCGGCCTGTGCGAGCGTCACCGGCTGGACCCGCACACGGTGTGCGCCGGCATCTGGGGGCGGGTGCAGCCGCCGCACACGCCGCTGCGCGACCAAGACCGGGTCGAGCTGTACCGGCCGCTGCGGATCGACCCGAAGGAGGCGCGCCGGGCGCGCCACCAGCAGCGGCGCCGCAAGCCCGCGCGCTGAAGTCTTGCTGCCGCAGCGCGCCGGGCGGCCTCAGCGGCACTGGCTGGCGATGGCCTCGCGCGCGCGCTGGGTTTCCGCCGCGCGCTGGGTGTCGTCGAGGATCTCGCGCTCGCCGTCGGCGCCGATGCGCGCGACGCGCTGGCCGGTGTCCAGCATCGCCAGTTGCTGGCGTGCACGTTGACAGTTGTCGGCGCGCACGGCGGCGGCCTTCTGTTCGTCGGCCTTGGCGCGCGCAGCCTGCTCCTGCTCGGCGCGCTTGCGCTGCTCCTGCAGTTGCGGGTCGACCGGGGCGGGCATGGCACTGGCCGCGCCCGCTGGCGCCGAAGCGGCGGCGGTTGCCGCCGGCCGCCGCACGACGACCTCGGGACGTTGCAGCACGTCCTTGTCGGGCACCTCGCGCGGCGGCGGGATGTCGCTGATGTGCACCTGGCCGCGGCTGTCGCGCCATTTCCATTGCGCCTGCGCGGCGGTGGCCAGCAGCAGGCACGCCAGCGCGATGCAGCCGAACGCGAGCGGCCGACGCGCCGTGGTGAAGGTGGAATGCATGCGCGCAAGTGTAGGCGCCGCGCGCCCGGCGCCGGGTGTGCAAGGCGTCACGCGCCGGCCCGGCAAGGGCGCGTCTTTATAATCCGCTTTTGCGTCAGGAGCCTCATTCATGCGCCTTCTTGGCAAAGCGCTCACCTTCGACGACGTGCTGCTGGTGCCTGCGTATTCGAAGGTGCTGCCGCGGGACACCAGCCTGGCGACCCGCCTGTCGCGCAACATCACGCTGAACCTGCCGCTGGTGTCGGCGGCGATGGACACCGTGACCGAATCGCGCTTGGCGATCGCCATGGCGCAGGAAGGCGGCATCGGCATCGTGCACAAGAACATGCCGGCGCAGCAGCAGGCGGCCGAGGTCGCGCGCGTCAAGCGCTACGAATCCGGCGTGCTGCGCGACCCGATCACCATCACGCCCGAAGTCACGGTGCGCCAGGTCAGGGAGCTGTCTAGACAGCACGGCATCTCGGGCTTTCCGGTGCTGCTCGGGCGCACCGTGGTGGGCATCGTCACCAACCGCGATCTGCGTTTCGAGACGCGCATGGACGCGCCGGTGCGCGACATCATGACCCCGCGCGAGCGGCTGGTCACGGTCGGCGAGCACGCCACCCTCGACGAAGGCAAGGCGCTGATGCATCGGCACAAGCTGGAACGCGTGCTGGTGGTCAACGCGGCCTTCGAGCTGTGCGGGCTGATGACCGTCAAGGACATCAACAAGCAGACCAACTTTCCCAGCGCCGCGCGCGACAGCTTGGGCAAGCTGCGCGTCGGCGCCGCAGTGGGCGTGGGCGAGGGCACCGAAGAGCGCGTCGAGGCGCTGGTCAAGGCCGGTGTCGACGCCATCGTCGTCGACACCGCGCACGGCCACAGCGAAGGCGTGATCGAGCGCGTGCGCTGGGTCAAGCGCAACTTCGCGCGGGTGGACGTGATCGGCGGCAACATCGCCACCGGCGCAGCCGCACTCGCGCTGGTCGAGGCCGGCGCCGATGCGGTCAAGGTGGGCATCGGGCCGGGATCGATCTGCACTACGCGCGTCGTCACCGGTGTGGGCGTACCGCAGATCATGGCCATCGATTCAGTGGCCAAGGCCATCGCCGACAGCGGCGTGCCGCTGATCGCCGACGGCGGCATCCGCTACTCGGGCGACCTGGCCAAGGCGATCGCCGCCGGCGCGCACAGCGCGATGATGGGCAGCGCCTTCGCCGGCACCGAGGAAGCTCCCGGCGAAGTCGTGCTGTACCAGGGGCGCAGCTACAAGAGCTACCGCGGCATGGGCTCGCTCGGCGCGATGCAGCAGGGCTCGGCCGACCGCTACTTCCAGGAAGGCGCCGCCGACGGCAGCGTCGGCACGGCCAAGCTGGTGCCCGAGGGCATCGAGGGCCAGGTGCCGTACAAGGGCTCGCTGGTGGCCATCGTCTTCCAGATGGCCGGCGGGCTGCGCGCGTCGATGCACTACTGCGGCTGCGCGTCGATCGCCGACATGCACGAGCGCGCCGAATTCGTCGAGATCTCCAGCGCCGGCATGCGCGAAAGCCACGTGCACGACGTGCAGATCACCAAGGAAGCGCCGAACTACCGCAGCGAATGACGGCGCGAGTTTGCGATCAGGCCGCGCGCCAGCGGCCCGAGGGGAGGTCTTGAGCAACACCCCCACGCCCGAGTCCGCGGCGCCGGCGGCGCCCGGGCGCCAGCCGGCGATGCCGTTCATCATGCTGACGGTGCTGATCGACATGGTGTCGGTCGGGCTGATCATCCCGGTGCTGGCGCCGCTGGTGGGCACCTTCACCGCGTCACCGCGCGACCAGGCCTTCTGGTATGGCGCGGTCACCATCGCCTTCGCCATCGCCAACTTCTTCGGCGCGCCGATTCTCGGCCGGCTGTCCGACCGCTTCGGCCGCCGCCCGGTGCTGCTGCTGGGTTTTTGCGGCCTGGCCTTGAGCTTCATCGGCACCGGACTGGCCACCGCGTTGTGGGTGCTGCTGGTGGTGCGGCTGTTCAGCGGCGCGATGCAGGCCAACATCGCGGTGGCCAACGCCTACGTCGCCGACATCACGTTGCCCGAGCAGCGCGCGCGCTCGTTCGGCTTGCTCGGCGCGATGATCGGCCTGGGCTTCATCCTCGGGCCGGTGCTGGGCGGCCTGCTCGGCGGCATCAGCCTGCAGCTGCCGTTCTTCGTGGCCGGGGGCTTGGCAGTAGTCAACTGGCTTTACGGCTTCTTCGTGTTGCCGGAGTCGCTGCCGGCCGAGCGGCGCCAGCCCTTCGTGCTGGCCGAAGCCAACCCGGTGGCGTCGCTGCGCGGCCTGGCCGCGCTGAAGGGGGTCGGTGCCTTGGTCTTCGTGGTCGGCTTGAGCGGGCTGGCGCAGTACATGACGCACACCAGCTGGGTGCTGTACACCACCTTCAAGTTCGGCTGGGGGCCGACGCAAAACGGCTGGTCGCTGTTCGCGATGGGGCTGATGGCGGCGCTGGTGCAAGGCGGGTTGATGGGCCGGCTGGTCAAGCGCTTTTCCGCGCAACGGCTGGCGGTGGTCGGCCTGCTGTCATCCAGCATCGGTTTCGTGCTGTGGGGCCTGGCCACGCAGGGCTGGATGATGGTCGCGGTGATCTTTGCCAACGTGCTGGGCTTTTGCGTGCAGCCGGCCTTGCAAAGCCTGATCGCCAACGCCGCCGATGCGTCGTCGCAGGGCCGTACCGCCGGCGCCGTGGCGTCGCTGAACAGCATGATGGCGGTGCTGTCGCCGGCCATCGCGGCACCGCTGCTCGCGCTGGTGGCGGGGCTGCCGCAGGGCGATTGGCGCATCGGCGCGCCGTTCTATTTCTGCGCGCTGCTGCAGGCTGCGGCGATGGTGGTCGCGCGGCGGCACTTCGTCCGCCAGCGCGAGCGCGCCGCCGCCGGGGCGACGCTGGCCGGCTCCGCGCATTGACCCACGGGCGATCAACCCATGCACGACAAGATCCTGATCCTGGACTTCGGCTCCCAAGTCACGCAGTTGATCGCACGGCGCGTGCGCGAGGCGCGCGTCTACTGCGAGATCCACCCCAACGACGTGTCCGATGCCTTCGTGCGCGAATTCGCACCCAAGGGCGTGATCCTGTCGGGCAGCCACGCCAGCACCTACGAAGACGAGAACCTGCGTGCGCCCGGCGCCGTGTGGCAGCTGGGCGTGCCGGTGCTGGGGATCTGCTACGGCATGCAGACCATGGCCGCGCAGCTCGGCGGCGGCGTCGAGTTCAGCGACCACCGCGAGTTCGGCTACGCCGAGATGCGCGCGCGTGGTCACACCAAGTTGCTGCAGGGCATCGAGGACTTCGCCACGCCCGACGGCCACGGCATGCTGAAGGTGTGGATGAGCCACGGCGACAAGGTCACCGCGCTGCCGCCGGGTTTCAAGCTGATGGCCAGCACAACAAGCTGCCCGATCGCCGGCATGGCCGACGAGGCGCGCGGCTACTACGGCGTGCAGTTCCACCCCGAGGTCACGCACACGCCGCAGGGCAAGGCGCTGCTCGAGCGCTTCGTGTTGGGCATCGCCGGCGCTCGGCCCGACTGGGTGATGGGCGAGCACGTCGACGAGGCGGTGGCCGCGATCCGCGCGCAGGTAGGGGCAGACGAGGTCATCCTCGGCCTGTCGGGCGGCGTCGACTCCAGCGTCGCCGCCGCGCTGATTCAGCGCGCGATCGGCGATCAGCTGACGTGCGTGTTCGTCGACCACGGCCTGCTGCGGCTGAACGAGGCCCGGCTGGTGATGGACATGTTCGTCGGCCAGCTGCACGCCAAGGTGGTGCACGTCGATGCCGGTGCGCAGTTCCTGGGCAAGCTTGCAGGCGTCGCCGACCCCGAGGCCAAGCGCAAGGTCATCGGCCGCGAGTTCGTCGAGGTGTTCCAGCGCGAGGCCGCCAAGCTCGGCAACGCGAAGTGGCTGGCGCAAGGCACGATCTACCCAGACGTCATCGAGTCCGGCGGCGCCGGCACGAAGAAGGCGACCACGATCAAGAGCCACCACAACGTCGGCGGCCTGCCCGAAACGCTGGGGCTGAAGTTGCTGGAGCCATTGCGCGACCTGTTCAAGGACGAGGTGCGCGAGCTGGGCGTGGCGCTGGGCCTGCCGCACGCGATGGTCTACCGCCACCCCTTTCCTGGGCCGGGCCTGGGTGTGCGCATCCTCGGCGAGGTCAAGCCCGAGTACGCCGAGCTGCTGCGCCGTGCCGACGCGATCTTCATCGAAGAGCTGCGCGCGGCCATCGATCCGGTCAGCGGCCGCAGCTGGTACGACCTGGTGAGCCAGGCCTTCGCCGTGTTCCTGCCGGTAAAGAGCGTGGGCGTGATGGGCGACGGCCGCACCTACGACCACGTGGTTGCGCTGCGCGCGGTGCAGACCAGCGACTTCATGACCGCCGACTGGGCCGAGCTGCCGTATGGGCTGCTGAAGAAGGTGTCGGGACGCATCATCAACGAGGTACGCGGAATCAATCGCGTGGTCTACGACGTGAGCAGCAAGCCGCCGGCGACGATCGAGTGGGAGTGATTTGGTGTCTGGCGCCGGTTGGCATCTAGTAGCACGAAAACACACCTAAACCTGCGTCACTGCTGGCTTTTCGTGATCTCGTTCGGCACCGCCTGGCAACATTTGGCATCGCCAAGCACCGTTTCTTCATGGCATGATGGGTGGCATTGAATGCTTCTATGCCATGAGAAGGTTTCGATATCATGCAACTATCTTGCGGATGTTCATGGTATCGAATTTGCGTAACACGATGATTTAATTGTTGTTTTACGCCAGGATGGGAAGGTTTTTGGATCATGGTATTTGAGCTGAATCATGGCGAGAACCATGTTGACCGATACCAAGTTGCGCAACGTCAAGCCGAAGGACAAGCTCTACAAGGTGAATGACCGTTACGGCCTCTATGTAGCCGTCACGACCGCCGGAGCGATCTCGTTCCGCTACAACTACTCGATCCACGGTAGGCAGGAGACCATCACCTTCGGCCGCTACGGTGTCGGCGGCATCACCCTGGCGGAAGCCCGCGAGCGGTTGGGCGAGGCCAAGAAGATGATCGCGGCCGGGAAATCACCGGCCAAGGAAAAGGCGCCCCAAGTTCGACAAGCGCTGCCGGCTCCGATCGCCTCTTGAGCGGTCGATGAGCTTATAGATCAACGGCTTGGCGGCCCCTGGCGGTGTGATTGCGGCTATGGCGCGTAGTGGCACGCCTGCGGGTTAACGTAGTTCCCGTATGGCCCCTGTCGCGCTACCGTCGGGGCGATGTTCATCAAGGTCACCACCACGGCGGGTCGGCGCTACGCGCAACTGGTGGAGTCGTTTCGCAACGAACAGGGTCAGCCGCGGCAGCGCACCTTGGCCACACTGGGCCGCTTGGAGCCTGGCGGCGAAGTCGATCGACTCATCTGTGCGCTCAACCGCGCGCAGGGTCGAGACGAGTCGGCCGCGCGCGGTGCGCGCATCGAGTCGTTGCGCTTCCTGGACGCGCGCA
>WBZL01000073.1_pt1 | contig 93968 bp, 83 predicted proteins | sample 5204291 | NCBI WGS metagenome assembly WBZL01 (sample SAMN12344345, study PRJNA552823) | activated sludge metagenome | biome: Activated sludge suspended growth; feature: Nitrification reactor; material: Wastewater; isolation source: activated sludge from nitrification reactor of wastewater...
GAGCCCGGCACTTTCAAGGATCGCCATTTCCTCGAGCGCGAGCCGCACCGTTTCCTCGAAGGCATGCTCATTGCTGCCTGGGCGGTGGGCATCGAGCGCATCTACATTTATCTGCGCGACGAGTACGCCGGCCTGCGCGCGCTGCTGGCGGAAGAACTGGATGCGCTGCGCGCGGCCTTCCCGCAAGCGCCGGAGTTCGAGCTGCGGCGCGGCGCCGGCGCCTACGTCTGCGGCGAGGAATCGGCCATGATCGAATCCATCGAGGGCAAGCGCGGCCAGCCGCGCCTGCGTCCGCCCTACGTGGCGGAGGTCGGCCTGTTCGGCCGGCCGACCCTCGAGCACAACATGGAGACGCTGTACTGGGTGCGCGAGATCGTCGAGCGCGGCGCCGACTGGTTCGCGTCGCAGGGACGGCATGGCCGCAAGGGCCTGCGCGCGTTCTCGGTGAGCGGGCGGGTGGTGAAGCCGGGCGTGCATCTGGCGCCGGCGGGCATCACGCTGCGCGAGCTGGTCGATGAATTCTGCGAGGGCATGCTGCCCGGCCACGCACTCTACGGCTACCTGCCGGGCGGCGCCTCGGGCGGCATCCTGCCGGCCTCGTTGGCCGACGTGCCGCTGGATTTCGATACCTTGCAGGCGCACGGCTGCTTCATCGGCTCGGCGGCGATCATCGTGCTGTCGCAGCACGACAGCGCGCGCGCCGTGGCGCTGAACGCCATGCAGTTCTTCGCCCACGAGTCCTGCGGCAAATGCACGCCCTGCCGCGTCGGCACGGCGAAGGCGGCCGAACTAATGGCGCGCGACGCATGGGACGCCGGCCTGCTGCACGAACTGGCGCAGACCATGCAGGACGCCTCGATCTGCGGCCTCGGCCAGGCGGCGCCGAATCCGCTGCTGTCGGTGCTGAAGTTCTTTTCGCAAGAGCTTGCGGGTGACAGGATTTCCCCTCGCCCCTCCGGGGAGAGTGCGGGGTGAGGGGCAAGCGCCAACCCACCCTCACCCCGACCCTCTCCCGCCCAGGCGGGAGAGGGGGAGAAGGTTTGGACACGGTGCGCTTCACCCTCGACGGCCGCGAGATCGGTGCCCGCGAAGGCGAGAGCATCCTCCAGGCCGCCCAACGCCACGGCGTCGACATCCCGCATCTCTGCCACAAGGAAGGTCTGCGCGCGGACGGCAATTGCCGCGCCTGCGTGGTGGAGATCGACGGCGAGCGCGCGCTGGCGCCGTCGTGCTGCCGCGCGCCGAAAGCGGGCATGCAGGTGCAGGCGCAGAGCGCGCGCGCCGTGGCGGCGCAGAAGATGGTTCTGGAGTTGCTGCAGTCGGACGTGCCGGCCGAGGCGGTGCGCGCGGATTCCGAACTCGAGGACTGGGCCAGCCGCATGGGTGTTGGCGCGCCGCGCTTCCCGCGCCGCGCGCAGCCGGCGGCGGATGCCTCGCATCCGGCCATCGCCGTGAATCTTGCCGCCTGCATCCAATGCACGCGCTGCCTGCGCGCCTGCAGGGAAGTGCAGGTCAATGACGTCATCGGCTACGCGCGGCGCGGCGCGCAGGCGGAGATCATTTTCGACTTCGGCGACCCGATGGGCGCGAGTTCCTGCGTCGGCTGCGGCGAGTGTGTCGCGGCCTGCCCGACGGGCGCACTAACATCCCTCTCCCTTGAGGGAGAGGGCCAGGGAGAGGGTGGAAAGGCGTCGCACCCCCTCTCCCCATCCCTCTCCCCCGCCCGCGGGGGAGAGGGAGTGAAGCGCGTCGACTCCCTCTGCCCCTATTGCGGCGTCGGCTGCCAGATCACCTACCGCGTGCGCGACAACGCGATCGTCGCGGCGGAAGGCCGCGACGGCCCGGCCAACCATGGCCGCCTGTGCGTGAAGGGCCGCTTCGGCTACGACTATGCGCGCCATCCGCAACGGCTGCTGAAGCCGCTCATCCGCAAGCCGGGCATCGCCAAATCCGTCGGCAACACGCTGAAGGATTTCCGCGAGGCGAGCTGGGAAGAGGCGCTGGACTTCGCCGCCGACGGCTTGAAGCGCATCCTGCAGCGCGACGGAAAGCAGGCGCTGGCCGGCTTCGGCTCGGCCAAGGGCTCGAACGAGGAGGCGTATCTGTTCCAGAAGCTGGTGCGCACGGGCTTTGGCAGCAACAACGTCGACCACTGCACGCGGCTGTGCCACGCTTCGTCGGTGGCGGCGCTGCTGGAAGGCATCGGCTCGGGCGCGGTGTCGAATCCCGTCGCCGACGTGCAGTACGCCGACGTGATCGTCGTCATCGGCGCCAACCCGACGGTGAATCATCCGGTGGCGGCGACCTTCATGAAGAATGCCGTCGAGCGTGGCGCCACGCTGATCGTCATGGACCCGCGCGAGACGGAACTGGCGCGCCATGCGCGCTACGCGCTGCAGTTCAGGCCCGACAGCGATGTGGCGCTGCTCAATGCCATCGCCCACGTCATCATCAGCGACGGTCTGGTAAACGAAGCCTTCATCGCCGAGCGCACCGAGGGCTACGCAGCCTTCCGCGACAACGTCCTTGCTGCCACGCCCGAGGCGATGGCGCCCGTGTGCGGCATCGACGCGGAAACCATCCGCGCCGTGGCGCGCACCTACGCGAAAGCGAAGGCGGCGATGATCTTCTGGGGTATGGGCGTCTCGCAGCACACGCACGGCACGGACAACGCGCGCTGCCTCATCGCGCTGGCGCTGATGACCGGCCAGATCGGCCGGCCCGGCACCGGCCTGCATCCACTGCGCGGCCAGAACAACGTGCAGGGGGCGTCGGATGCCGGACTCATCCCGATGATGCTGCCCGACTACGGCCGCGTCGCGGACGAGGCGGTGCGCGCGCGCTTCGAGAAGCTGTGGGGCGTGCCGCTCGACCCGAAGCCGGGCCTCACCGTGGTGGAGATCCTCGACGCGGCGAACCGCGGCGAGATCAGGGGCATGGTTGTCATGGGCGAGAACCCGGCCATGTCGGACCCGGACCTCGCGCACGCGCGGGCCGGACTGGCGGCGCTCGAGCACCTGGCGGTGCAGGACCTCTTCCTCACCGAGACGGCGGCGTTGGCCGACGTGGTGCTGCCGGCCTCGAGCTTCGCCGAGAAGACCGGCAGCTTCACCAACACCGACCGCACGGTGCAGATCGGCCGCGCCGCCATCGCGCCGCCCGGTGATGCGCGGCAGGATTTGTGGATCCTGCAGGAGCTGGCGCGCCGGCTCGGACTCGGCTGGAACTACGCCGGGCCGCAGGAGGTGTTCGAGGAAATGCGCGGCGCGATGCCGTCGATCGCCGGCATCTCGTGGCAACGCCTCGAGCGCGAGGATGCCGTGACCTATCCCTGTCGCGACGCGGCGGACCCGGGCCAGCCGGTGATTTTCACCGAGCGCTTCCCGACGGCCAGCGGCCGTGGCAGGTTCGTGCCGGCGCAGTTCCGGCCGGCGGCCGAAGTGCCGGATGCCGATTTCTCCTTCGTGCTCATCACCGGGCGCGTGCTGGAGCACTGGCACACCGGCGCCATGACGCGGCGCTCCACGGTGCTGGATGCGCTGGAACCCGAGGCGCATGTGGACATGCATCCGGAGGATCTTGCCGCGATGAATTGCCAGGCGGGGGACTTCGTCGAACTGGAAACGCGGCGCGGCAAGGTGTCGGCGAAGGCGCGCGTCGACGCCGGGCTGGCGCGCGGCACGCTGTTCATGCCCTTCTGCTACGTCGAGGCGGCGGCCAACCTGCTGACCAATCCGGCGCTCGATCCCTTCGGCAAGATCCCGGAATTCAAGTATTGCGCGGCAAAAATCAGCGGCAGCGGGCGTTGACCACCTTGGCGCTGCAGTTGATCTCGCGCTCCGTGGCGGTCGCGGCCGCCTTCTGCGGACGGCGCCGCACCGCCTGCGGCCGGTCGGCCGGGCGCAGCGCCTGCATGATGATCTCCCCGGATTCCTCGCGCAGCGGTTGGAAGCCAAGCTGGGCGGCCAGTCCCAGCATCGGACGGTTGTCGCGCAGGCTGGAGAGCTGGACGCGCTTCAGGCCGCGCTGCCAGGCCGCGTCGAGCAGGCTGGAGAGAAGTTGGCGGCCGACGCCCTTGTGATGCAGGTGGTTGGAGACGGCGATGCCCAGCTCCGCGCAGGAGAGGGCGCCCGGGCGGTTTTCGGCGCAGTTTTCGCTGCCCGGGATGGCGGAGAGCTCCGCCACGCCGACCAGCCGCTCGCCGAAGAAGGCGCCCAAAGCCATACAACCGTTTTCGAAGCGCATCTGCGACACGTAGACATTGACGGTCATCGGCGTCATGGTGCGGAAAAAGCGCCAGTAGAGCGAGACGTCGTCCATCTCTGCGAGGAAGAAGTGCTCGATGGCGGGACGGTCGCCTGCGTTCAGATGGCGGGTCGTCAGCGTGGAATTGTCGGCTGCGGCGGGGCTCACGTGTGACTAGACCCTGGAAGGCAATCGAGGTTCATTATTTGAACAGGCCCTTCACTTTGTCGGTCACGCTTTTCGTGATGTCCGCGGTGCCCTTGAGTGTATCGGTGATGGCGCGCGTCATCCGTGTCATCAGCGCATCCGTGACGACCTTGGCCAGTTCGCCGGAGGTGACGCCGCCCTTGCTCTTGCCGATGTCGCGCAGCTCGATGTCCGGCAGGGAGATCTCGAAACCCTTGCCCTCGAGCAGGATGGGCGAGTAGGTCACCTTGATGTCGCGGATGGACAGATGCTCGACGATCATCTTCTTTTCCGGCGAGTCCTTGTCCTTCTTGCCCTTGCCCAGCGACCGGTCGACGTTGCGCTGGATGACGTCGAAATTGCTCTTGTCGCCGCTGCCGGCTTCGTAGGAGATGCGCGGCGAGGCGACGGCGATCCTGCGGATCAGCACCACGTCACCGGTGAGGCTGGCCGGGGCGACGGCCAGCTCGATGGCGCCGACCGACATGGCATGGGGCGTGCGAAAGCCCTTCGGGTTGCCGATGCGCAGGCCCTTGACTTCCCCCTTGCCGTCGGTGGGCGACAGCGAAACCGAGTTGACGCTGACGGCGACCTGGGTGATCTCCGAGCCGTACTTTTCTATGGCGGTCTTGACGATGGCGTCGAGCGACGAATACAGCCAGTAGGCCGCGCCCCCCAGGACGATCAGGAGAATAGCCACTCCGGCAAGCAGGGTCTTCTTCATTTTGGCCTCCATTCGTCCTATTACTGATTGAACTTTAATGCTTCTTGACTATGATTGGAAGGTACCGGCCGCGGCCGGGAACCCACGGAGACGACAATATGAAAACGAAAACGATTGTGCTGTTGAGCGGCCTGGCGCTGGCCAGTGCGCAGGCCCTTGCCTTCCACTGCCCGGCGGACATGAAGAAGATCGACGAGGCCATGGCCAAGAATCCGCAACTGTCCTCCGAGCAGATGTCGGAAGTGAAGATGCTGCGTGCCAAGGGCGAGGAGCTGCACAAGGCCGGCAAGCACCAGGAGTCGGTGGACACCCTGGGCAAGGCGATGAAGCTGCTCAAGATCTAGCTAGAAACCGTCATTCCCGCGTAGGCGGGAATGACGGCGCGTACTAACGACCCCGCGAACCGGAGTGGTGCTGGGCGGAATTGCCGCGCGAAGCGTTGCCGCGTGACGACCGGCCCGGCCGGGGCGGCACCCCCTTCGGGGCATTCCCCGGGCGGTTGCCGCCGGCGCGCGGCTGCGACCGGCCCTGGCCGCGCTTGCCGTTCTCGATCGGCTCGGCACGGATGCTCGGGTCCGGCTCGAAGCCGGGCAGCACCATTTTCTCGATCGGTTTTTTCAGCAGGCGCTCGATGTCGCGCAGCAGGCCATGCTCGTCGATGCAGACCAGCGACACGGCATGGCCGCTGGCGCCGGCGCGGCCGGTGCGGCCGATGCGGTGCACGTAGTCCTCCGGCACGTTGGGCAACTCATAGTTCACCACGTGCGGCAACTGGTCGATGTCGAGGCCGCGCGCGGCGATGTCGGTGGCGACGAGCACGTTCAGCTTCATGCTCTTGAAGTCGGCCAGCGCCCGCGTGCGCGCGCCCTGGCTCTTGTTGCCGTGGATGGCAGCGGCGCTGATGTCGGCCTTGTTGAGCTTCTCGGCCAGGGTGTTGGCGCCATGCTTGGTGCGCATGAACACCAGCACCTGGTGCCAGTGGTGGTCGTCGATCAGCTTGATCAGCAGGTCGCGCTTCTTCGCCTTGTCGACGTGGTAGACGCGCTGGCTGACCAGCTCGGCGGTGGCATTGCGCGGCGCGACCTCGACCAGTTGCGGGTCGCGCAGCAGGCCGTTGGCCAGGCTGCGGATCTCGTCGGAGAAGGTGGCGGAGAAGAGCAGGGTCTGCTTCTGCTTCGGCACCAGGGCGAGGACTTTCCTGATGTCGTGGATGAAGCCCATGTCGAGCATGCGGTCGGCCTCGTCGAGGACGAGGATCTCGACGGCGGAAAGATCCACGGTGCGCTGGCCGACGTGGTCGAGCAGGCGGCCGGGCGTGGCCACCAGGATGTCGACGCCGCCCTTCAGCGCCTTGATCTGCGGGCCGATGCCGACGCCGCCGAAGATCAGGGTCGACTTGATCGGCAGGAAATGGCCATAGGTGCGCACGCTCTCCTCGACCTGGGCGGCCAGTTCGCGCGTCGGCGTGAGCACCAGCACGCGCGGCTTGCCGCGCTGGGCGGCGGGGCGCGTGCTGATGAGCTGCAGGATGGGCAGGGTGAAGCCGGCGGTCTTGCCGGTGCCGGTCTGGGCGGCGGCCATCAGGTCGCGGCCGGCGAGAACGACGGGGATCGCCTTGGCCTGGATCGGCGTCGGCTCGGTGTAGCCTTCTTCGGCGATGGCGCGAAGGATTTCGGCGCGCAGGCCGAGTTCGGTAAATCGCAGATTCAGTGAAGACTCATGCCCGCCTGCGGGCGTGATGTCGGAGGTAAAACTCATTTTGGTGTTCCTGGATCAGCCTCGCCAGGGTGGCGATCAGTCTGGGCAGGATCTCGTTGGGGGAATAAGACGCGAATGGAAGAGACGCGGCGCGCGGCAAGCTGACTGATGGATGGCAGCGCGGCGCGCAGTGTAACAGCTTGGCGAGATCGCGGGGGATTTATTCCAGCGGGGCGAGCACGTGCAGCGCGCGCGGCAGGATGGAGAAGCGCACCGGCGCATGGCCGATCAGTTCGCCGTCCGCCTCCACCGGCTGGGCGACAGCCGTGTCCACCGCGCCACCCGCCTCGCGCATTGCCAGCACTTTCGGGTGCGTCAGCAGCGTGCCGTCAAACAGGCGGCGCAGGCTCTTCAGCACTTCCCAGCGCGACAGCTCCTGCACCAGGGTGATGTCGAAGAGGCCGTCGTCGACCTTGGCCTGCGGCGCCACGTTCATGCCGTTGCCGCAGTAGCGCCCGATGGCGAAGAACAGCACGAAGGCCCGCGCCTCGAGCTTTTTTTCGTCGAAAGTCAGTCCCAGCGGGACGGCGGTGTAGCTCAGCAGGCCCTTGGCCAGTCCGACCAGGTAGGCCATCGGCCCCAGCGTGCGGTCGGGCAGGGCTTCGACGACATGCGCGTCGAAGCCGATGCCGGCGACGTTGATGAAATGCCGCTGGCTGCCGTCGCCGAACTCGGCAAGACCGACGTCGTGCAGGCGGCTCGTTCCAGCCGCCATCAATGCGGCGACCTCGGCGTAGTCCTTCGGGATGCGGTGCGTGCGCGCCCAGTCGTTGCCGGTGCCGATCGGCATGACGCCGAGCGTGACGTCCGTGGCCGGAACGGCATGCTGGCGAAGGATGCCATTGGCGCACTCGTTGACCGTGCCGTCGCCGCCGACGGCCAGGATGTGCCGGCAGCCGCCTTCAATGGCCCGGCTGACGAGTTCGATGGCATGTCCCGGGCGTTCGCTGATCTCCAGCGTGAAATCGATGCCGTGCCGCCGCAGCACCGCCTCGATTTCATGGCGATGATGCATCGCCCGGCCCTGGCCGGAGATGGGGTTGAGGACGACGAGCCAGCGGTCATTCATATCGCAGATCCGTTTTGTAATTCCTGCGCCGATAAACCGGGCGGGCCTGATACTGCTGCCTATAATGCATAACGGGAAGGCATTCGGCCAGCCCCGACGCAGCGCCCAACAATAAACCAAAGGAGGCGATCATGCGCAATACCCTGAACCCGTATCGCGGAATGTTGTTTTCGCTGGTTCTGCTGAGCATTTCCTGCACCGCGACGGCAAGCGGGTTTTCTGACAAGTTCGCTGAGAAGGTCACGCAGGACAACCAAGCGCAGGAGCAGATCAAAAACGCCGTCGATGCGCTGGAAGCGACGGTTGAAAGTGCCATTACCAAGGGTGAAGTCACGCGCGGCGCCAGCGGCCCGATGATGCAGCTGATTTACAGCAGCGACACCCTGATCTGTGCCTCCTGGATCATCGCATTCCGCCAGGAACTGCAGAGGTTGAGCATCAAGCAAGACCCCTCTCCGGATGAATTGCGCATGTGGAAAGCCGCCTGGGACCTGCTTACCCGGGTTGAACTTGCCTGCAGTAAGGTTTTACAACCAGGTCAACCGGCCACAGCCCAGGCAGTAGGGACGGCCGGGACGCAGTCGTCGACGCCGACTAACGAGGGCCGGCCATTCTTCGAGCGGCGTCCCGGTTGGACGGTAGTGGATGAAATCTGCTATCGGGAATGCGAAATGAAGAACGCCGAAAGGGAAAAAGCCAACTGGGATTGGACGCAGGCGACCGAGCGCGAAAGGCAGGCGCGGGATCGGCAAACCTCAGCCGAGCGCGAACGGGCCGCGGAGCAGGAAAGATTGGCCAAGGCAGAGGAAAGGCTTAAATCAGCCAGGCAGAACCTGCAGCGGCGGGAGGACTTCAATCGGCGCGCGGGCGGGGAGGGCGCCAAAAACAGCCCAAGCAACATGCTGCTGTCCAACGCCCTTGCTTCAGTAAGGGATGCCACGGAGGAAGTGCAAAGGGGCAGGAGTCGCGTTGCAGACAAGGAGCGGGCAGCAGCCGAGGCGCGTGGAACCGCGGAGCGTGCGACCGCTGCACGCCAACGGGCCGAGCAGGAAGCGGCAAATGCCCAGGCGGCGCTGGAAAGCTGTCTGCGCGACTGCTATAAGCGGGCGGGTAGTGCGCCAGGATCGACCACGGGCGCTTCCACCGGAACGGCTACCGGCACATCTACCGGGACGACCACCGGGACGACCACCGGGACATCTGCTGGAACGACATCGGGCGGCTTTACGGGATTTCAGGGGAATGCCGGGGCGAGCGGGGACTGATGATTGCTGACGGCGCGTTCTTCCAGCCATCCGGGGTTCTCTGGATGGAAGGCGCACTGGCGATGACTAGCCAAAGCCTGAGAAGCATCAGAGAATAGACGCTTTCCTGTTCTCCGACGGCAAAATGAACTACCGCGACCTGCGCGACTTCGTTGCGCAACTGGAAAGCCTTGGCGAACTGAAGCGCATCGCCGTCGAGGTCGATCCGAAGCTGGAGATGACCGAGGTGTGCGACCGCGTGCTGCGCGCGGGCGGGCCGGCGCTGCTCTTCGAGAAGCCGAAGGGGCATTCGATGCCGGTGCTCGGCAACCTGTTCGGCACGCCGCATCGCGTGGCCCTGGGCATGGGCGCGGAATCCATCGATGCGCTGCGCGGCGTGGGCCAGCTGCTGGCCGCACTGAAGGAGCCCGAGGCGCCGAAGGGCCTGCGCGACGCCTGGGACAAGCTGCCGGTGTTGAAGCAGGTGCTCAACATGGCGCCGAAGGTAGTCTCCTCCGCGCCATGCCAGGAAGTCGTCTGGGAAGGCAGGGACGTCGACCTGTCGCGCCTGCCCATCCAGACCTGCTGGCCGGGCGACGTCGCGCCGCTCATCACCTGGGGTCTCACCGTCACGCGCGGGCCGCACAAGGCGCGGCAGAACCTCGGCATCTATCGCCAGCAGGTGATCGGCCCCAACAAGGTCATCATGCGCTGGCTGCCGCATCGCGGCGGCGCACTCGATTTCCGCGATCACTGCCTGAAGCATCCGGGCGAGCCGTTCCCCGTGGCGGTGGCGCTCGGCGCCGATCCCGCCACCATGCTCGGCGCCGTGACGCCGGTGCCGGACTCGCTCTCCGAATACCAGTTCGCCGGCCTGCTGCGCGGGTCGAAAACCGAAGTGGTGAAATGCATTGGATCGGATCTGCAGGTGCCGGCTTCCGCCGAGATCGTGCTGGAGGGCTTCATACAGCCAAACGAAACCGCCATCGAGGGACCCTTCGGCGACCATACCGGCTACTACAACGAGCAGGCCGAGTTCCCGGTGTTCGCCATCGAGCGCATGACGATGCGCAGCGAGCCGATTTACCACAGCACCTATACGGGCAAGCCGCCCGACGAGCCGGCCATGCTCGGCGTGGCGCTGAACGAAGTGTTCGTGCCGCTGCTGCAGAAGCAGTTCCCCGAGATCGTCGATTTCTACCTGCCGCCCGAGGGCTGCTCCTACCGCATGGCGGTGGTGAGCATGAAGAAGCAGTACCCCGGCCACGCCAAGCGCGTGATGTTCGGCATCTGGAGCTTCCTGCGCCAGTTCATGTACACCAAGTTCATCATCGTCACCGACGACGACGTGAACGTGCGCGACTGGAAGGAAGTGGTGTGGGCGTTGACCACGCGCGTCGACGCCGCGCGCGACACGCTGATCGCGCAGAACACGCCGATCGACTATCTCGACTTCGCCTCGCCGGTGGCCGGCCTGGGCAGCAAGATGGGCATCGATGCGACGAACAAGTGGCCGGGCGAGACCGCCCGCGAATGGGGCCGCGTCATTGCCATGGACGAATCGGTGAAGCGGCGCGTGGATGAACTTTTTCAGGAATTGGGGTTATAGGCATGACAGACATCGACGGCAACACCGGCCAGACAGTGCCACCGCAGGGGCTGGTGAACTACACCCACGTCATTTACGGCCTGCATGCCTTCAGCGCGGTGACGGGGCTGCTCGGCACGACCTTCATCGTCACCGCCTTCCTCAGCGGCTGGCCGTCGATCATCGCGGTGGTGATGAACTACATCAAGCGCGGCGAGACGCAAGGCACGTTTCTCGAATCGCACTTCCGCTGGCAGATCCGCACCTTCTGGTTCGCCCTGCTGTGGGTGGTGGTCGCCGTGCTGGCGGGACTGACTTTGGTCGGATTGCCGCTGGCCGTGCTGATCGCCGTCGCGGCCGGCGTGTGGGTGCTCTACCGCATCGTGCGCGGCTGGCTCCGGCTCGTTTCGGAAAAAGGCATGCCGCTACCTGCCTGAGGCTGGCGGCTTGCCCTGGCCGTCGGGCGGGACGCAGACCCCCTTGGCGCAATCCTTGCGGAACATCGATAAATGGCGGAACCAGATCCAGGCCAGCACCGGCAACAAGCCGATCAGCGTGAAATCGAGCGGCCCGAGCGTCGCATCCCCGTGCCACCACGCCACGGCGGCGCGCACCGCCTCGATGAGCAGCACCATGTAGGCGAAGGCGGCGGCAAGCAGCACCAGTCGGCGCATCAGCACGCCCTTTCATAGACGCAGGCAAGCAGCGCGTCCTGCGCTGCCTTGCTGGCGCCCGCATTGGGGTGGTTGACCATGAAGACCACGATGCTGCGCCTGCCGCGCTTGTCCAGCACGTAGCCTGCGAGGGCGCGCACGCCTTCCAGATAACCCGTCTTGACATGCGCCCGGCCGGCGACGTCGTTTCCGTTGAGGCGCTTCTTCATGGTGCCATCGATGCCGGCCAGCGGCAGCGAGGCGATGAATTCCGGCATCACCGGGCTGGCGAAGGCGGCGGCCAGCAGCCGCCCGAGGTTCTCCGCGCCGATGCGATCCAGGCGCGACAGCCCGGCGCCGTTCTCGATGACCAGTTCGGGCATGCGCAATTCCTTCTGCGCCAGCCAGGCGCGGACGGCGGCTTCGGCGTCCTCATTGCGTGCCGGCTGCTTGACCGACTCGGCGCCGAGGGTGAGGTAGAGCTGGCGCGCCATGACATTGTTGCTGAACTTGTTGATGTCGCGCACCACTTCCGCCAGGGCGGGCGATTCGCCGCGCGCCATCAGGCGGGCCTGGGCGGGCAGGACGCCCTCGCGCAGGCCGCCGGAGAAGGTGCCGCCGAGTTCCTCCCACAGTTGCCGAAAAACGCCCGCGACGAATTGCGGATGGCTCAGCACGGCAACGTTCCGGGTTTTCTCGCCGCAGGCGGCCGGATAGCTGCCGGTGAGGATCAGCCGCGCCACCGCGCCGGTTTCCGCCAGATCCATGCGGATGCTCTCGTACCAGGCGCTGCCGCAGGCCCCGTCACCGAGTTTCACGAGGTTCACCAGATCGAGCTGCGGCGGAAATGGTTCGGCGCTGACGGCCACGGTCTTCTTCACGGTGTCTGGCACGAAGGCGAGGCGGATCGCCTTGTAGTTCACCAGCAGCGCGTCCGGGCCGACGTTGTAGGGCCGCAGGGGTTCGCCGTCGAAGCGGGCCGGATCGTGGGCGACCGTCGCGAAATAGCTGCGGTCGAGCAGCAGGTCGCCGCGGATGTCGCGCAGGCCCTTGTTGCGCAACTGGCGCAGGAGCAGCCAGAACTGCTCCAGGCCGAGTTTGGGGTCGCCGTAGCCCTTGAAGCCCAGATCGCCTTCCAGCACGCCTTCGGCGATCGGGCCCAGCGCGAAGGCTTCGGTTTTCCAGGTATAGGCCGGTCCAAGCAGTTCCAGCGCGGCATAGGTCGTCACCAGTTTCATGACCGATGCCGGATTCATCGGCTTGTCGGCGTTGAAGCTCACGCGCGGCATGCGTGCATCGACTTCCCGCACCACCACGGCGACCGCCGTATCCGGCACGCCGGCCTTCTTGAGCGCCTGCGCCACCGCGGCCGGCAGGCGCTCTTGTGCCTGGGGCGCCGCAGGTAGCAGCAGGATCGCCAGCAGGGCAGCAAGTCGCATAATGGGTGCGGGACAGGCCTTCATGCCGTCATTGTAGCGACTCATGTCCGGAGTCCGTCACGCACCCCCGCAACGCCGATAAAGCCAATTAACACTTGAAATAAGCCCGGGACACCCCTATTATTAGCACTCGTTAGCAATGAGTGCTAATGGCCATCCCGCTTAATTTTGATCTGTGAGCGCTCGCTCACATTCGTCAAATCAAACTGTAGAGAGGAGATAACTCTATGAAAATTCGTCCTTTGCATGACCGCGTGATCGTCAAGCGCCTGGAAGAAGAGCGTAAGACCGCTTCCGGCATCGTCATTCCCGATACTGCTGCCGAAAAACCTGACCAAGGCGAAATCAAGGCCGTGGGCAAGGGCAAGGTTGGCGACGACGGCAAACTGCGCCCCCTCGATGTCAAGGTGGGTGACCGCGTCCTGTTCGGCAAGTACGCCGGCCAGACCGTCAAGGTGGAAGGCGAGGAACTGCTCGTCATGCGCGAAGAAGACATCATGGGCGTAGTCGAAGCCAAGTAACGGATCAATAGAGGAGAAACGCAATGCCTGCTAAAGAAGTCAAATTTGGTGATTCCGCCCGCCACCGCATGGTGGAAGGCGTCAATATCCTGGCCGACGCGGTCAAGGTCACGCTCGGTCCGAAGGGTCGCAACGTCGTGCTGGAGCGCTCCTTCGGCGCCCCGACGGTGACCAAGGACGGCGTTTCCGTCGCCAAGGAAATCGAGCTCAAGGACAAGTTCCAGAACATGGGCGCGCAGATGGTGAAGGAAGTCGCCTCGAAGACTTCCGATGTGGCCGGCGACGGCACCACCACCGCCACCGTGCTGGCCCAGTCGATCGTGCGCGAAGGCATGAAGTACGTCGCCGCCGGCATGAATCCGATGGACCTGAAGCGCGGCATCGACAAGGCCGTCACAGCCACCGTGGAAGAGCTCAAGAAGCTGTCCAAGCCCTGCTCGACCAGCAAGGAGATCGCCCAGGTCGGCGCCATCTCGGCGAACGCCGACGACGACATCGGCAAGATCATCGCCGACGCCATGGACAAGGTGGGCAAGGAAGGCGTCATCACCGTCGAGGACGGCAAGTCGCTCAACAACGAACTGGAAGTGGTCGAAGGCATGCAGTTCGACCGCGGCTACCTCAGCCCCTACTTCATCAACAATCCGGACAAGCAGATCACCATTCTGGACAACCCGTTCATCCTGCTCTTCGACAAGAAGGTTTCCAACATCCGCGACCTGCTGCCGGTGCTCGAGCAGGTGGCCAAGGCCGGCCGTCCGCTGCTGATCGTTGCCGAGGACGTGGAAGGCGAGGCGCTCGCCACCCTGGTGGTGAACAACATCCGCGGCATTCTCAAGACCTGCGCCGTCAAGGCGCCGGGCTTCGGCGACCGCCGCAAGGCCATGCTGGAGGACATCGCCGTCCTCACCGGCGGCCAGGTCATCGCCGAGGAAGTCGGCCTGTCGCTGGAAAAGGCCACGCTGAACGAACTCGGCCAGGCCAAGCGCATCGAGATCGGCAAGGAGAACACCACGATCATCGACGGCAACGGCGACACCAAGGCCATCGAGGCCCGCGTCAAGCAGATCCGCGCCCAGATCGAGGAAGCCACCAGCGACTACGACAAGGAGAAGCTGCAGGAGCGCGTGGCCAAGCTGGCCGGCGGCGTGGCGCTGATCAAGGTCGGCGCCGCGACGGAAGTCGAGATGAAGGAGAAGAAGGCCCGCGTCGAAGACGCCCTGCATGCCACCCGCGCTGCGGTGGAAGAGGGCATCGTCGCCGGCGGCGGCGTGGCACTCCTGCGCGCCCGCGCCGCCGTCAAGGTGAAGGGCGACAACCACGACCAGGATGCCGGCATCAAGATCGTGCTGCGCGCCCTGGAGCAGCCGATCCGCGAGATCGTCTTCAACACCGGCGACGAGCCGAGCGTGGTGGTGAACAAGGTCTCGGAAGGCAAAGGCAACTTCGGCTACAACGCCGCCACCGGCGAGTACGGCGACATGGTGGCGATGGGCGTGCTCGACCCGACCAAGGTCACGCGCACCGCGCTGCAGAACGCCGCCTCCGTGGCCGGCCTGATGCTGACCACCGACTGCATGGTGGCCGAACTGGTCGAAGACAAGCCGGCCGGCGGCGGCATGCCCGGCGGCATGGGTGGCATGGGCGGCATGGGCGGCATGGGGATGGACATGTAAGTCGCGAAGCGATTTGCATGTCCGGTTGAGGAACAGGGGAAACCGAGGTTTCCCCCGATACCCCCATCCAGACCAGATCAGACAGACCCCGCTTCGGCGGGGTCTGTTTTTTATGGTTGAAGCTGTGGGTGAGTGATATAGTTTTATCACTAAAGTAGAACCCAGGGGAGGATGTAAATGGACCTGAACGCCGTTTACAAGAAGACCCAGAAGGGACAGGAGGAGATGGCTCAGCGGACGGTGCTCGGCATGCGCGAGCGGACGTTGCTGGTCATGGTGGATGGCAAGACCACAGCGGCCAGTCTTCTTGCCAGGGCACAACACATGCCCGATCCTCAGGGCATATTGGCAAAACTGATCGACGGCGGCTTCATTGCGCCGGATGTTCCCGCGCCCGCCGCCGCTCCCGTTGCGGCCCCTGAGGCATCCGCGCCGCCCGCGCCCGCCGCGCCGGCACCCTTGCCGCAGCCCTCCATGCAGGAAGCCGTGCGATTTGCACGGCGCTACATCAGCGATTCGCTGGGCCCGCACGGCGACTCGCTGGTGGAAGCCATCGAGAAGTGCAAGACGCTGCCGGACTTGCGGGCAAGGCTTGAAAGAACGCGCGAGGCGCTGGAGGTGATCGGCAGCAAACGCAAGGCCGAGGAATTCTGGGCAGGCGTGCAGCCCCGCTTGCCGCCGGCCTGAACGCGCCTGATCCGAGGCACGCCTGCAGGAACGATCGTCATGAAAAAAACGGCAGGGGGCGGAGCGATGTTGCCTTGTCCGCCCCCGGGGCGCGCCGGCTGTGCCGACCAGCCCCCGAAGACCGAGTAAAAGGAGAACAGCGATGCAAGGCTAAACTGTAACGCTTACAGTTGCCTTACAATTCCGCCACTTTCCCCATGCATATCCTGCTCGCCGAAGACGATCGCATCATCGCAGACGGACTGGTGCGCACCCTGCGCAAGTCCGGCTATGCCGTGGATCATGTCACCAACGGCAGCGATGCCGATGCGGCGCTGCTCGCGCAGCAATTCGACCTGCTGATCCTCGATCTCGGCCTGCCGAAGATGCACGGCATCGAGGTGCTCAAGCGCCTGCGCGGGCGCAAGGCGCCCCTGCCGGTGCTGATCCTGACGGCGCAGGATGGACTGGAAGACCGCGTGCGCGGCCTCGACGCGGGTGCAGACGACTACCTCACCAAGCCCTTCGCCCTGCCGGAACTGGAAGCACGCGTGCGCGCGCTGACGCGCCGTGGCACGGGCAATCCGACGAAAATCGAGTTCGGCCCGCTGACCTACGACCAGACCGAGCGCAGCGCCCGCCTCGACGGCAATGCGGTCGATCTGTCCGCCCGCGAACTGGCCCTCATGGAAATCCTGCTTCTGCGCGCCGGCCGCCTCGTCAGCAAGGAGCAGCTTGTCGATCACCTGTGCGGCTGGGGCGAGGAGGTCAGCACCAACGCCATCGAGGTGTATGTGCATCGCCTGCGCAAGAAGCTGGAAGCCGGCGGCGTGCGCATCAGCACCGTGCGCGGCCTGGGATACTGCCTGGATCGGCCGGATGGCGCTTAGCGACAGGCTGCGCAGGAAACGGCCCGAGGAGGCTGAGCGCCAGTCGGTATTCGGCGAAATCCTCGACTGGATGCTGATGCCGCTGCTGCTGATCTGGCCGCTCAGCGTCATCCTCATCCAGAATGTCGCCAGCAGCATTTCCGACGATCCCTACGACCAGCACCTTGCCGAAAATGCGATGACGCTGGCCCGCGCCGTTTCCGTGGGGGACGACGGCGTCAGGATCAAGGTCGAACGCAATACTCCGGTGCGCAGCCTGTTGCGCAGGGATGACAGCGATTCGATCTATTTCCAGGTGCTTGGCTTCAACAACGAACTGGTGGCTGGCGACCTGGGCATCCACTGGGTCGAACCGCCCCTGAAGATCGTCCCCGAACAGGTATATTTCCGTGACGACGACATCAAGGGCGAGGAAATCCGCATCGCCTACCTGTACCTCATGCCGAAACCGGACCAGGGCCCGATCCTGGTGCAGGTCGCGGAGACGCGCAACAAGCGCAAGGCGCTGGCCAGCCGCATCCTCTCCGGCGTCACGCTGCCGCACTTCGCCGTGATTCCGCTGGCGGTGCTGCTGGTGTGGATCGGCCTAGGTCGCGGCATCGAGCCGCTCAACCGGCTCGGCCGCATGATCCGTCGCCGCATGCCGACCGATCTTTCGCCCATTCCGACGGCCGGCGTGCCCGAAGAGGTCAAGCCCGTGATCTATGCCTTCAACGACATGATGGCGCGGCTCGAACAGAATCTGCAGGCGCAGCAGCGCTTCATCGGTGATGCGGCACACCAGATGCGCACCCCCCTGACAGGTCTGAAGATGCAGACCGAACTGGCGCTCAGTGAAACCGATCCGCAACTGGTGCGCGCCTCGCTGCGGCAGATCGCCGAAAGCGCCGATCGCGCCGCCCATCTCATTAATCAGTTGCTGGTCCTCGCCCGGGCCGAATCCAGTCACGAGAAGACGCACTCCATCGAGAAGGTGGACCTGGAAGCCCTGGTGCGGCAGACCACGCTGGAATGGGTGCCTGCCGCCATGGCGAAGCGGATCGACCTCGGCTTCGAGGGCACGGGATGGCCGCTGCAGATCAGCGGCAATCCCCTCCTCCTGCGCGAATTGACCGCGAACCTGATCGACAATGCGGTGAAGTACACCCCGCAAGGCGGCCGCGTGACGGTGCGCACCCGCGTCGGCGAATTTGCCATTCTCGAAGTCGAGGACGACGGACCGGGCATTCCGGACAGCGAGAGCGAACTGGTATTCGAGCGTTTCTATCGCGTGCTCGGCAACGAGGCGCCGGGCAGCGGCCTTGGACTGGCCATCGTGCGCGAGATCGCCGAATTGCATCTGGGCAGCGTGCAACTGAAGCCCAGCCCGTTCGGCCGCGGGACGCTGGCACAGGTGGTGTTTCCGCGCCGCCGCTTCACGGTGTCCGCGCTGCTCGCGCAGGCGCCGGAGAAATTCCAGCCGACGTTGTAGGGCTTGCTCAGCAGCCCGTCAGGCCGTTCAGGACGCACAGCTCGCGCTTGACCCAGGCAAGCAGGATCCACAGCCAGAACATCAGGAAGAAAGCGACGAAGGGCAGGTGCTTGTCGAGAATGATCTTCGGCGTGATTCGTCGCACGAGGGAGATCACCGGCTGCGTGATGACCATGAACAGGCGATAGACGAAATTGTTGTGCCGCCGGCTGCCTGCCAGCAGGGCGAGCAGGCCTTGTCCAAGCAGGGCGAGCAGGGCCACTTCGACGAGCGCGCGCAGGACGGAGACGATGAACAGATCGATGTGAGTCATGGTATTGTTTCAGCCTTCCATTCAGGGGTGGTGCAATGAATTTCGAACACTGGCGACATTATGCCCGCGGCTGGCTGCTGCATGTCTTCGGTCGCGAGGAGCAGGCATTCAACGCCTACGCCCACGCCTATCGGATCAAGCCGGATGACGTCGAGGCCGCACGGCATCTGGCCTTTATCGCCGCCCGCAAGAAGCGTTTCGATGTCGCCGACAAATGGTTCGTCGAAACCCTGCGCCTGGCCCCCGAGGATGCCGACATGCATTTCAACCACGGCTTCGTCCTCGAGCAGGACGGCCGTTCCCGCGAAGCCGTTTCCGCCTTTTCCGAAGCCGTGCGCCTGAAGCCGTCTCTCGATCGCGCCTGGTACGGCCTCGGTTTGGCGCATGCCCGCCTCGGCGAACATGTCGAAGCTGCAGCAGCCTTCGCCAAGGCCGCCGAACTGCAGCCCATGAACGGCGAGGCCTTCTACCAGTGGGGCATGGCCTGCCATCATGCCAACCAGCCCGAGCAAGTGGCGCTGATTGCCAAGCGTCTTGCCGACTTCGAACCCAAACGCGCGATCAAGCTGGTCAAGGATGCCGAGCGCTCCGACCTCAGGCATCTGATTCCCGAAGATGTCCGTCGTTTTTTTGAGAGCCCGCGGTAGTTCCCAGGCAATCCCTGAAAGCTCACAGGCCCTCAAAAAAAGAGCCCGCCTTGCGGCGGGCTCGTAAGGGGTTTCCCCCTCCTCCTCGTAGTTCTTAACGACCGGAAGTGTCGATGTCGCCCACCAGGTTCGGGTAGCGGACGTGGTCGACCAGTTCCTGTATCTCCTTGGACGGCGGCGCGGTCAGCAAGCTGCCGACGATCAGGCCGATGAAGCCGGCCGGAATGCCGAAGATGCCCGAGGAAATCGGAGCGATGTCCCACCACTGCGGGGCATTGACGCCGAAGAACGGGTAGGTCAGGTACATGTAGTAGCCGCAAACGAACAGGCCGGCCGCCATGCCGATGATGGCGCCCCACTTATTCGCGCGCTTCCAGAACACGCCGAGAACCAGGGCCGGGAAGAAGCCCGAGGCCGCCAGCGAGAAGGCCGCGCCGACCAGGAACAGGATGTTGCCCGGCTTCAGGCTGGTGACGTAGGCGGCAAGCAGCGCCACCACGAGCAGCAGGCCCTTGGACACCGCGATACGGCGAACCGTCGGGGCGTTCGGGTCGATCATCTTGTAGTACAGGTCGTGTGACAGCGCGTTGGCGATGGTCAGCAGCAGGCCGTCGGCAGTGGAGAGCGCCGCAGCCAGACCGCCGGCAGCCACCAGGCCCGAGATCACGTAGGGCAGGCCGGCGATTTCCGGCGTGGCCAGCACGATCAGGTCGCCGCCGATGGTGAGCTCGGCCAACTGCACGATGCCGTCCTTGTTGATGTCGGTGACCGCCATCAGTGTTGGATCGACCGCCGCCCAGTTGCTGACCCAGGCCGGCAATGCCGCGAAGGACGTGCCGATGACGTTGCTGTACACCTCGTATTTCACCAGGATGGCCAGCGCCGGTGCCGTGAAGTAGAGCAGGAAGATGAAGAACAGCGACCAGCCCACCGAAATGCGCGCCTCCTTGACCGACGGCGTCGTGTAGTAGCGCATCAGGATGTGCGGCAGGGCCGCTGTGCCCACCATCAGGCAGAGGATCAGTGCGAGGAAGTTCTTCCGCGCCTTGTTCTGCGCGGCCTCATCCTTGCCGGCGAAGGGCTGGGCATGCGCCTTGACCGCAGCGGTCTTGGCGGTGGCGCCGGCCTTGTCCTTCGTCCAGGCTGCCTTGGCGGCTTCCGCGTCGGCCGGGAAGCCCTTGACGGCCTTCTCGGCGGCCTCGACGGCCTTGACGTCAGGCGCGGCGGCGGCCTTCAGCTCGGCGAGCTTGGCCTCCAGCTTGCCCTTTTCCTCGGCGAGGAAGGCAGCGCCGCCCGTTTCCAGGCCTTTCAGCTTGGCGTCGGCGGCGGCGGCGCGGTCGCGGAAGACTTGGCGCACCGAATCTTCCGCTGCGCCCTTCGGCGTGGCCTTGTCGTTGAATTCCTTCTCCAGCGCCGTCACTTTCGGCAGGGCCGAGGTGTAGGCGGAGATCTGCGGGATGGGTATGCCGGTGTGCTTCACCGACAGCCACACCACCGGGATCATGTAGGCCACGATCAGGATGATGTATTGCGCCACCTGCGTCCAGGTCACCGCCTTCATGCCGCCGAGGAAGGAGCAGACCAGGATGCCGGCAAGACCGACGAACACGCCGACGGCGAACTCCAGGCCGGTGAAGCGGCTGGTGATGATGCCGACGCCGTAGATCTGCGCGATCACGTAAGTGAACGAGCAGGTGATGGCGACGATGATGCCGACGAAGCGCGGGATGTTGCCGCCGTAGCGGGCGCCGAGGAAGTCCGGAATCGTGAACTGGCCGAACTTGCGCAGGTAGGGCGCGAGGAACAGCGCCACCAGGCAGTAGCCGCCGGTCCAGCCCATGACGAAGGCGAGGCCGTCGAAGCCGGCGTGGTACAGCGTGCCGGCCATGCCGATGAAGCTGGCGGCCGACATCCAGTCGGCGCCGGTCGCCATGCCGTTGAAGATGGCCGGTACGCGCCGTCCTGCCACATAGTACTCGGCGACTTCCGCCGTCTTCGACATGAAGCCGATGCCGGCATACAGTGCGATGGTGGCGAAGAGGAAGATGTAGCCGAGAATCTTGTTGGGCACGCCGAGCTGCTCGAGGACGCCGACCAGGATGACGAAGGCGATGAAGCCGCCCGTGTAGAAGCTGTAATACTTCTTCAGGTTGGCGTAGAACTGGGATTGGGTCGTGGCCATGGCTTAATCCTCCTCCGCTTCCTGGACGCCGTACTCGTTGTCCAGTTGATTCTGATGGCGGGCGTAGAACACGATGATGATCACGTAGATGGCCAGCGATCCCTGGGCCGCCATATAAAAGCCGAGCGGACCGATGATGGTGATCTCGTTCAGCTCGCGTGCGAACCAGCCCACGACGAAGGTGGCGATGAACCAGATCGCGAGCAGAACGCCCGTGATGTTCAGGGTCCGGCGCCAGTACTCCTGGTGCTTTTCGGTAAGTTGCATGGAAGCGACTCCTCCTTTTTTGACAATCGCCTCGACATCGAGGCCCGCTCGCGCGGGCTTATCTTTGCCTCAGCCGTTTCGGCGTAGCCAAGGAACTTGGAATTCCCCGTGCCCACGCCGCTCTCCTCACCCGTCGGACGAACAGACTTCTTCGGGTAGCCTGCATTATCGTCATTGAAAACTGACAGGTTGCTTACAGAGAGGCAGTCAGCTGGTTCCTGGATTTGCAGGGGAGCTGGGAGTTTTGCATTGCAGCATTTTGTAATCGAATGTTTTACATGATTGTCCACGCGATGCGGCAAGCATTCTGGGCATCGATTGCTTCAGTGCAGCAATTAACCCAAAAGATATATGAGTGCATGGGAATAAGCAGCATCGGGAAGATCAGACTGACCTGCTCCGAAGGGCGCCGCTGCCATTTTGCGATCAAAGCTGAAACCAGTATAATCGCGCCTCTTTCGCAGTCGACCGCATGAAAATTCGCGTTGGCAGTGGCGGGAGCAATAAGAATTTGGCCAGGTAGCTCAGTTGGTAGAGCAGCGGACTGAAAATCCGCGTGTCGGCGGTTCGATTCCGCCCCTGGCCACCAAGTAACAACAGAGGCCCGCCTACCGGCGGGCTTTTTCTTTAAGGGCGTTGATCTGCATCAGCCCAGTGACCATAAGACCTAATGCTATAATTTTCTTGGACAATTCCGACACGCCCGTCTCCAATGCAGCTATTCGCCCTCGGCCTCAACCACCATACCGCGCCGCTTGCCGTGCGCGAAAAGGTGGCGTTCGACCCGGTGCGCCTGCCTCAGGCGCTGGTCGAATTGACGCATGGCCGGGAGGTGCGCGAGGCGGCGATTCTGTCGACCTGCAATCGCACCGAACTGTATTGCGCCGCCGAAGCGCCCGAGGCGGCGGCGCAGTGGCTGGCCGAATACCATCAGCTTCTGCCGCAGAAGATTTCACCTTATCTCTACACTTTGCCCAGCCGCGATGCGGTGCGGCACATGTTTCGCGTCGCCAGCGGCCTCGACTCGATGGTGCTGGGCGAGCCGCAGATTCTCGGCCAGATGAAGCAGGCGGCGCGCGTGGCGGAGAACGCCGGCACGCTGGGCACGCTTCTGCACAAGCTGTTCCAGAAGACCTTCGCCGTGGCGAAGGAGGTGCGCTCCACCACCGCCATCGGCGCCAACATCGTTTCGATGGCGGCGGCGACGGTGCGTCTGGCGGAGCGCATTTTCGAGGACATCGCGGAACAGAAGGTACTGTTCATCGGCGCCGGCGAGATGGTCGAACTGTGCGCGGCGCATTTCGCCGCGCGGAAGCCGAGTCGGATCACCGTTGCCAACCGCACGCTGGAGCGCGGCGAGGCCCTGGCGGTCCGCTTTTCGGGGGACGCCATCCAACTCGACGAGATCGCCGACCGCCTGCCCGAATACGATGTGATCGTTTCCTGCACGGCCAGTCCCTTGCCGATCATCGGGTTGGGCATGGCCGAGCGCGCCGTCAAGGCGCGGCGGCATCGCCCGATCGTGATGGTTGACCTGGCCGTGCCGCGGGATATCGAACCGGAAATCGCCGAACTCGACGACGTATTCCTGTACACCCTGGACGATCTCGGCGCAATCGTCGAGTCCGGCCTGGAGTCGCGCGAGAAGGCGGTGGTCGAGGCCGAGGCGATCATCACCTCGCGCGTGGACGGCTTCCTGCATTGGCTGGAGTCGCGCGAGACGGTGCCGACCATCCGCGCGCTGCGCGATTCCGCCGAGCGCACGCGCCGCCACGAGGTCGAGCACGCGCTGAAACTGCTGGGCAAGGGGGAGGACCCGCAGCGGGTGCTGGAAGCGCTGTCGCACGGCCTCACCAACAAGCTGATGCATGGCCCGACCGCCGCGCTGAACCAGACCGACGGGCCGAGCCGCAGCGAGCTGGCCGAGATCATCGCCCGCATCTACCACCTGCATCCCGAAGAGTAGCTGACAGGACGGCATCCCGTGCCGCGCACAGGGCCGGGCCGTTCGCTTTCCCCATGAAAACCACCATCCGCGACAAGCTTGCTCACCTGACCCGCCGCCTTGGCGAACTCGACCTGCTGCTGGCCAGCGAGACGGCGACGCGGGACATGGACGCCTATCGCAAGCTGACGCGCGAGCATGCCGAGATCGCGCCGGTGGCGGCGCTGTTTGCCGAATATCGCAAGGCCGAGGCGGGTGTGCAATCGGCGCAGGCCATGCTGGCGGACCCCGAGATGAAGGACCTGGCCGAGGAGGAGGTTCGTGCCTGCCGCGAAGAGATGGCGCGCCTCGAGGACGAACTGCAGCGCGCCCTGCTGCCGAGCGATCCGAACGACGATCGCAACACCTTTCTGGAAATCCGCGCCGGTACCGGCGGCGACGAGTCGGCGCTGTTCGCCGGCGACCTCTTCCGCATGTATGCGCGCTATGCCGAGCGCCGGCGCTGGAAGGTCGAGGTCATTTCGCAGAACCCGTCCGACCTCGGCGGCTACAAGGAGGTGATCCTGCGCATTGTCGGCCAGGGCGTCTATTCGAAGCTGAAGTTCGAATCCGGCGGCCACCGCGTGCAGCGCGTGCCGGCCACCGAGACGCAGGGCCGCATCCACACCTCGGCGTGCACCGTGGCGGTGCTGCCCGAAGCGGACGAGATCGCGGACGTCGTCATCAACCCGGCCGAGCTGCGCATCGATACCTACCGCGCCAGCGGGGCGGGCGGCCAGCACGTGAACAAGACCGACTCCGCCGTGCGCGTCACCCACCTGCCCACCGGCATCGTCGTCGAATGCCAGGACGACCGCTCGCAGCACAAGAACAAGGCGCAGGCGCTGTCGGTGCTGGCGGCGCGCATCAAGGACAAGCAGACGCGCGAGCAGCAGGCGCAGATCGCCTCGACGCGCAAGTCGCTGGTCGGCAGCGGCGACCGCTCCGAGCGCATCCGCACCTACAACTTTCCGCAGGGACGCATCACCGACCACCGCATCAACCTGACGCTGTACAAGATCGACGCCATCATGGACGGCGATCTGGACGAACTGATCGGCGCGCTGTCCGCCGAGCATCAGGCGGAGCAGCTGGCGGCGCTATCCGAAGAAGCTGCGTGAACCGGGCGGGGACACTCGAGGAAGCACGCACGGCGATTCCGCTGCGCGAGGCGCGACTGCTGCTGTGCCATGTCCTTGGCGTGACGCATGCCGAACTGGAAGCGCATCCGGAAAGGAAAGTCAGTCTCCACGACACGGCGGGGTTCCGTGCGCTGGTCGCGCGCCGCGCCGCCGGTGAGCCGTTGGCCTACCTCACCGGCCATCGCGAGTTCTACGGGCTGGATTTCCGCGTCACGTCCGCCGTGCTGATTCCGCGCGAAGAGACCGAGCTGCTGGTAGACATCGCCCGCGAAACACCGGCCCGCCGCATCCTCGACCTGGGCACCGGCAGCGGCTGCTTGGCGATCGCCGTGGCGATGCATGTGCCGCGGGCCGAGGTGACGGCCGTCGATGCCTCTGCGGCGGCGCTGGACGTGGCGAGGGACAACGCCGCGCGCCATGGCGTTGCCGTGCGCTTTCTGCAAGGTGACTGGTTCGCTCCGGTCGCCGGCGAGCGCTTCGACCTGATCCTGGCGAACCCGCCTTATGTAGCAGAGGGCGATGCGCATCTGGTGCAGGGTGATGTGCGCTTCGAGCCGCGCAGCGCGCTGGCCGCGGGGCCGGATGGGATGGACGACATCCGCCGCATCGTTGCGGCGGCGGGCGCCCACCTCGAGCCGGGCGGGGAACTCTGGTTCGAGCACGGTTACGACCAGGCACAGGCGGCCGAAGTCCTGCTTGCAGGGGCGGGCTTCGTCGGCTTAGGGCACCTGCGTGACTTGGCAGGCATTGAGCGCGTCACGGGCGGGGTGAAAACTTGACGAACCATGGCGGCAAACGTTAAACTTGACAAAATTAGTAGGGTTATTTTGAAGGGAACAGCAATGGACGACGTACAGAACCTCCTCAAGGAACAGGTTTCCACCCACCCGGTGGTGCTCTACATGAAGGGCACGCCGACGTTTCCGCAATGCGGCTTTTCTGCCAAGGCGGCGCAGATCCTCAAGCTGTGCGGCGTGAAGGACTACTTCGCGGTGAACGTGCTGGAGCATCCCGGCATCCGCGCCGGCATCAAGGACTTCTCCAACTGGCCGACCATTCCGCAGCTCTACATCAACGGCGAATTCATCGGCGGATCGGACATTGTCAGCGAGATGTACCAGGCCGGCGAGTTGCAGAAGAAGCTGGAAGGCATCACGGCCTAGACGTTCCGCTTTCGCCGTTCTGCGGGGACTGACTTTTTGTCCCGCTAGCCCCGCAGTTCGGCCAGCAGCCTGTCGATCATCCGCTCCGCCTGGCGCAGGTAGCCTGAACCGAACAGGTTGAGGTGGTTGAGGACGTGATAGAGGTTGTAGAGCGTCTTGCGCGACTCGTACCCCTCGGCGAGCGGCCACGCCTCGCGGTAGGCGGCATAGAAGGCCTGCGGAAACCCGCCGAACAATTCAGTCAAGGCCAGGTCCGCCTCGCGGTCGCCGAAATACGCGGCCGGATCGAAGAGGGCCGGTGCGCCGCCGGACATCGCCGCATTTCCGTGCCACAAGTCGCCGTGCAGCAGGCTCGGTTGCGGGCGGTAGCCCAGGAAAAAGGCCGGCAGCTTGTCCGCCAACGACCTTCCCTTTTCCTGCAGCGCACGGCCGTGCGCCTTGGCGCGCGCCACTTGCGGCAGCAGGCGGGCCATCGCGAAGAAGCGCGGCCAGTTGTCGCTCTCCGCATTGATCTGCGGTGTGGCGCCGATATAGTTGTCGCGTCGCCAGCCGTAATGGGCGCCGCTTCTGCGGTGCAATGCCGCAAGCGCACGGCCGAAGGCGATGGCGCCGGTGCGCTCGGCGACGGGTTGCAAATCCAGGTGCTCCAGCACCAGGTACGCCTGCCTGCCGGCGATCCCGCAGCACAGCGGCCGTGGCACGCGGAAGATGTCCGCCTCGGACAATGCCGCCAGTCCATCGCTTTCCGCCTCGAACATCGGCAGGGCGTCCGCCGCGTTCAACTTGACGAACCATTTTGTCCCGTCGCCTTCGAGCACCAGGGCGCGGTGGATGCAGCCGCCGTTCGCTTCGCGGCTGGATTGAACTTCAAACGGTCGCCCCGAGGCCCGACCGATCTCGGCCGAGATCAATTCCGGTAAGGACATCAGACCGAGGCGAGTCGCGCGTTGGCCAGCGCCAGGCGGTTGGCCAGCACTTCGAGGAAGGCGGCATAGAAGTGCATGCGGCAGACTTCCGAGGCCTGTCGCAGCGCATCGCCGCGGATGGTGATGATCTTGGCCGGCGTCTGGGCGACGACGTCGGCGTTGCGGTTGCTGCTGCTCTGGCTGATGACGGCCATCTCGCCGAAGCAGTCGCCGGGCGTGAGGATGCTGAGGATGCGGCCGCGCTTGTTAATCCTCACCTCGCCCTCGGCGAGAAAGCAGAAATAGTCGCCCGGCTCACCGTCCTTCATGATGACGGTCTCGGGCGCCACCTGATCCCAGTCGGAGAAACGCACCACCTCCCAGATTTCGACGTCGCTGAACTCGGCGAAAAAGGACAGGCCGCGCAGTGTCTCGTACTTCTCCGTATCGGCGAAATCCCGTTCGCGCGCCTTCAGCTGCTTGTTGCGGAAGGCCTGCGCCAGGTCGTGGGAAAACTCCTCCCAGTTGGCATAGCGCGCGCCGAGGTCCTTCTGCATGGCGCGGGCGATGATGGCATCGAGATTACCCGGAATCTCGCGGCGAAAGTCCGAGGGCGGCGGCGGTGCGTCGTGGGTGATCTGGTAGACCATGCTGTAGTTGTTGCTCGCCTGGAAGGGCAGGCGGCCGGTCAGCAACTGGTACATCACGACGCCGAGGGAATAGATGTCGGTCTGGTGGTTGAGCGGCATCTCGCGCACCTGCTGCGGCGACATGTAGGCCGGCGAGCCGATGCCGGACACCTGGGTGCGCGTCTGGTCGTTGCTGGTGAACAACGCCGCGCCGAAGTCCGAGATCTTGATGTCGCCACCGGAGGCAAGCAGGATGTTGGCCGGCTTGATGTCGCGGTGGGTGATGCCCAGGTGGTAGGCGTAATCCAGCGCCCGCGTGCACTTGAAGGTGATCTCCACCAGCCGGTCGAGCGGCAGCAGGTTGTCCGGCGAGCAGAAGGGCTCGAGGGTGCCGCCCGCCACGTATTCCATGACGATATAGCTCTGCGCGTCGTCGACCACGGCGTCGTAGATCTGCACGATGTGCGGGTGTACCAGCTTGCCGGCGAGGGAGGCCTCGTTGACCAGCAGGTGACGGTAGAGGCGCCCGCGCTCCTTGTCGCGCAGCACTTCCTGCGAGATGACCTTGATCGCCACCTCGCGCTGGGCGAACGGATCCCAGCCAAGCCAGACCGTGCTGGTGGCGCCTTCGCCGAGGTAGCTGCGCACCTCGTATTTGCCGATCTTGTCCGGCTGTTCCATGACGCCGTTATACCGAGGTCAGGCGTGTGTTGGCAAGCGACAGGCGCTCGACGAGGATGCGCAGAAAGGCGCGATCGAAGCTGTGTCGGCAGGCATCCGAGGCGCGCCTGAGCGCTTCGGTCGGCACGGTGATGACGGTCGACTCGCGCATCGTCGATACGTCCGCGCCGCGCGTACCGGCCTCCTCGGCGAGGTAGGCCATCTCGCCGAAACACTCTCCGGCCGAGAGGATGTTGAGCAGCTTGCCGTTCTTGATGACCTTGACCTCGCCGCCGGCGAGGATGCAGAAATTGTCGCCCGGCTGGCCCTCGCGCATGAGGAGCGTGCCCGGCTTGACGCGCTGCCATTCGGAGAATCCCAGCAGTTCCCACAGTTGGACGTCGTTGAAGTCGCGGAAGAAGGTCAGCCCGCGCAGCGTGTTGAACTTCTCGGTGTCGGCGATCCGTTCCCGCGTCTCCTCGAGGTGCTCGTTGCGGAAAGTCTCGGCGAGATCGAAGGAAAACGCGTCCCAGGTGGGGTAGCGCTCTTCCAGCGACTTCTTCATGGCGCGCATGACGATGGCGTCCACCGCCGGCGGGATGCCTTTGCGCAAGGCCGAGGGCGGCGGCGGGTCGACATTGGCGATCTGGTAGATGATGCTGATGTTGTTGCTGCCCTGGAAAGGCAACTGGCCGGTGAGCAGCTGGTACATCACCACGCCGAGCGAGAAAATGTCGCTCTGGTGGTTGAGCGGATGGTCCTTCACCTGCTGCGGCGACATGTAGGCCGGCGAGCCGATACCGGCGACGGCGGTCTGGTCGCTGGAGGCGGAAATGGCGGCGCCGAAATCCGAGATCTTGACGTCGCTGCCGCCGCTTCCGGCGCGCAGGATATTGGCCGGCTTGAGATCGCGGTGGATGACGCCGAGTCGGTAGGCGAAGTCGAGCGCCCTCGTGCACTTGAAAGTCATCTCGACCACGTCGACCAGCGGCAGCAGCCTGTCCGGCGCGCAGAACGGCTCGAGCGTGCCGCCGGCGACGTATTCCATGACGATGTAGCTGGGGTCGCCGTCGGCCACGGCGTCGTAGATCTGTACGATATGCGGATGCACCAGCTTGCCGGCCAGCGAGGCTTCGGTCACGAACAGGTTGCGCGCGATCTTGCCGCGCTCGCCCTCCGAAAAGGCGTTGCTGGCCATCACCTTGATGGCGACGTCGCGCTCGGCGAAGGGATCGTGCGCCAGGTGGACGACGGACGTCGCGCCTTCGCCGAGTTTCCTGATGACCTGATATTTGCCGATTTTGTCCATAACGAAAGAGTCCGCCAACCAGGCACCAAGACACCAAGTTACACCACGGTTTGCCTGGTGCTTCCTTGCGCCTTGGTGTCTTGGTGGTTCAGAGGTTTATCCTGGCCAGGGCGATCGCGGCGCGCACCTGGTCCGGCGCGGTGCCGCCGACGTGGTTGCGCGAGGCGAGCGAGCCTTCCACGCTCAGCACGGCGAGGGCGTCTTCGCCGACCAGCGGCGAGAAGCGGCGCAGCGCGTCGAGGCCGAGCTCGGCCAGGTCGCAGCCCTTCTCCTCGGCGGCGCGCACGGCGAGGGCGACCGCCTCGTGGGCATCGCGGAAGGGCAGGCCCTTCTTCACCAGGTAGTCAGCCAGGTCGGTGGCGGTGGCGTACCCCTGCCGCAGCGCCGCGCGCATGGCCTCGGGGCGCACGCGAATGCCGCCGACGAGATCGGCAAAGATGGCTAGCGTGTCGCGCACGGTGTCGACCGTGTCGAAGAGCGGCTCCTTGTCTTCCTGGTTGTCCTTGTTGTAGGCCAGCGGCTGGCCCTTCATGAGCGTCAGCAGGCCGGTCAGGTGGCCATACACGCGCCCGGTCTTGCCGCGCGCCAGCTCGGGCACGTCGGGATTCTTCTTCTGCGGCATGATCGAGGAGCCGGTGCAGAAGCGGTCGGCAAGGTCGATGAAGCCCACGCGCGGGCTCATCCACTGGATCAACTCCTCGGAGAAGCGCGAGACATGCATCATGACCAGCGCCGCCGCGGCGGTGAACTCGATGGCGAAATCCCGGTCGCTGACCGCGTCCAGGGAATTCGCGCAGACGCCGTCGAAGCCCAGCTCGCGGGCGACGCATGCGCGGTCGATCGGGTAGGAGGTGCCGGCCAAGGCGGCGGCGCCCAGCGGCAGGCGGTTGACCCGCCGACGACAGTCGGCGAGGCGATCGCGGTCGCGCGCCGCCATCTCGAAATACGCCATGAGGTGGTGGCCGAAGGTGACCGGCTGCGCCACCTGCAGGTGCGTGAAGCCCGGCATCGGCGTGGCGGCATGCTCTTCGGCCAGGTCGAGCAGCGCCCCCTGGTAGGCGCGCAGCAGGCCGTCGAGGCCGTCGATCTCCTCGCGCAGCCACAAGCGGATGTCGGTGGCCACCTGGTCGTTGCGCGAGCGGCCCGTGTGCAGACGCTTGCCGGCGTCGCCGACCAGGGCGGTGAGGCGCTTCTCGATGTTGAGGTGCACGTCCTCGTCGTCGATCGACCAGTTGAACGTCTCGGTCTCTATTTCCAGCTTGATCGCGGCCATGCCGCGCTCGATGGCGGCGAGATCGTCCTTGCCGATGATGCCCTGTTGCGTCAGCATGCGTGCGTGGGCGAGGGAACCGCGGATGTCGTGAAAGGCCAGGCGCCGGTCAAAGGAGACGGAAGCCGTGTAGCGCTTGACGAGTTCCGCCACCGGCTCGCCGAAGCGTCCCGACCAGGCCTTGCCGCTGGAATCGCTGCTGTGATCTGTCATAATCGTCTCGGATACCACGTGTTTCAGGGCAGCGAATGAGTATACGGCAAAACCTCCAGCCGACACGCCTGCCGGACTTCGGCAACCTGGGTGTCATGCTTCGCAGCCTGCTGGCGGTGAACCTGCTCGCCCTGTGCGCGGCGCTGGCGCGCAATGTGGAGCTGGCCCGCCTGCCGCGGGAACTGGTCGAGCTCGCCGCCGATGTCGAGCCGCCGCTGATCGCCTGTGTGGCGCTGTTGTACGCATCGGGCAAGTGGCTGTTCCGCCTGCCGTATAGCGCGGCGCTGGCCATCGTGGTGACGACCTGCGCCCTGGTCACCGCGCTGTTCCAGATACTGCTCAACCCTCCCGGCCTGCCGCTGGCGGCCTCGCCGCGCGCCGCTCTATGGGGCGCGGGCGCGGCGCTGGCCATCCTGCTGTATTTCGATCTTCGCAATCGCGCCTTCTCCCCGGCGGTGGCGGAGGCGCGCCTGATGGCTTTGACGGCGCGCATCCGTCCCCATTTCCTCTTCAACAGCCTGAATGCCGTGCTGGGCGTCATCCGCTCCGACCCGCGGCGCGCCGAGCAGGCGCTGGAAGAATTGTCGGACCTGTTCCGCGTGCTGATGGGCGAGAACAAGGAACTGGTGACGCTGAAGGAGGAATTCGCGCTGTGCCGGCAATATCTCGAGCTCGAAAACCTGCGCCTGGGTGAGCGGTTGAGCGTCGAGTGGGACGTCGAGGCCTGCCCGCTGGATGCGCAGGTGCCGCCGCTCATGCTGCAGCCCCTGCTGGAGAATGCTGTCTATCATGGCGTCGAACCTTCTCCGCAGCCGGCGACGGTGACACTACACGCCGCGCGCGAGGGCGAGGAGATCCACATCGACTTGTCGAATCCCTATCATGGCGAGAACGCCAATCACGTCGGCAATCGCATGGCGCTGGACAACATCCGCGAGCGGTTGATGTTGTTCTACGATCTCGAGGCGCGGCTGGAAACCGAGGCGCGGGCGGGCGTCTTTCGCGTCGCCATCCGGCTGCCTTACCGCCCTTCAGGAGGCAAGGCATGAGTCCAGTTCCCTTGCGCGTATTCATTGTCGACGACGAGGCGCCGGCGCGGGCGCGCATGAAGGCCTTGCTGGCGGACATCGCCGCCGAACTGCCCAACGAATTCGTCGGCGAAGCGGGGAACGGCATCGAGGCGCTGGAACGGCTGGCGACGTCGCCCGCCGACGTCGCGCTGGTGGACATCCGCATGCCGAAGATGGACGGCATCGAACTCGCGCGCCACCTCGCCGGGGCCGAGCATCCGCCGGCGGTGGTATTCACGACCGCCTACGACCAGTATGCCGTGCAGGCCTTCGAGCTGAACGCCATCGACTACCTGGTCAAGCCGGTGCGGGCGCAGCGCCTGGCCGCGGCCCTGGAGAAGGCGCGCCGCGCCGCGCCGCCGGCACGCGAGGCGCTCGCCGGCCTGGCGCCCGAAGCGCGCCGCCACCTTTCCGTCTCCGAGCGCGGACGCATCCTGCTGATCCCGGTGGCGGACATCCTCTACCTCAAGGCAGAGCTGAAGTACGTCACGGCGCGCACACGCGAGCGCGAATTCCTGCTCGACGAATCCCTCACGCACCTGGAACAGGAGTTCGCCATCCGCTTCATCCGCGTGCACCGCAACTGCCTGGTGGCGCGCGATGCCATCTCCGGCTTCGAAAAAAGCGCGGCCGAGGACGGCGAGACGCACTGGACCGTGCTGCTTTCGGGCCTGGAGGAGAAGCTGCCGGTGTCGCGCCGGCAATGGCCCGCCGTCAAGGCGGTGATCGCCGGCGAGGGGAAGGCCTGATGGTCGAATGGCTGCAGCCGGTCTGGGCCTATTTCTGGCGCGAGGAGTCTCCCTACGTGGTGTCGGCGGCGCTGCTGCTGGCGGCGCTGCTCTGGCATCTGCGCCCGGCCGACCGGCGTTCCGTCGGCTACATGCTCGGCCTGTTCGCGATTTGCCTGGCGGGCCAGTTCGCCGCCGGCGTGCTCGATGCGCGCGGCCTGTCGGCCGGCGCGATGGCGGCGCACGAGCTGTTCGTGATCGGCTCCGGCCTGGCGCTGATCCGGCTGGCCGGCCTGTGCCTCTTCCGCGCGCTGCTGCCCGCCATCGGCCTGCGGCCACCGCGCATCGTCGAGGACCTCGTCGTCATCCTCGCCTATGTCGGCTTCGGCCTAGTGCGCATGCGCCTGGCCGGCGTCGACCTGTCCGGCATCGTCGCCACCTCGGCGGTGATCACCGCGGTGGTCGCCTTCTCCATGCAGGACACGCTGGGCAACATCCTCGGCGGCCTGGCGCTGCAGCTCGATAGCTCGATCGAGGTCGGCGACTGGGTGAAGGTCGACGACGTCTCCGGGCGCGTGGTGGACATCCGCTGGCGCCATACCGCGATCGAGACGCGCAACGGCGAGACCATCGTCGTGCCCAACAGCCTGCTCATGAAGAGCAAGTTCACCGTCATCTGGAGCCCCGAGCAGGCGACGCAGACCTGGCGGCGCTGGATCTGGTTCAACGTCGATTACAGCGCGCAGCCGGCGCGCGTCATTCAGGCCGTCGAGCAGGCCGTGGCCGGCGCCGACATCCCCAACGTGTCGCGCACGCCGGCGCCGAACTGCGTGCTCATGGAATTCGGGCCGAGCTACGGCCGCTATGCCCTGCGCTACTGGATGATCGACCCGCGCCCCGACGATCCGACCGACTCCGCCGTGCGCGCGCACGTGCTGGCGGCGCTGCAGCGCGCCGGCATCCGCATCGCCGAGCCGGAATACTCGGTGCACATGATCAAGGAGAACGAGGCGCACCGGGCGGAGGTGCACGCGCGCGAGATCGGCCGCCGCCTCCGGGCCCTGCGCGGCGTCGGCATCTTCGCCGCCTTCAGCGAGGAGGAGCTGAAGGCGCTGGCCGACCGCCTCGTCTATGCGCCTTTCGCGCGCGGCGACACCATCACGCGCCAGGGCATGGTGGCGCATTGGCTCTACATCCTGGTGGAGGGCGAGGCAGAGGTGTGGATCGAACAGGCCGGCACGCGCCGCCTGCTGACGACGCTGCCGGCGGGCAGCGTCTTCGGCGAGATGGGCATGTTCACCGGAGAGCCGCGCCGCGCCACGGTTACGGCGAAGAGCGAGGCGGAATGCTACCGCCTCGACAAGGCCGGCTTCGAGGACATCATCCGCTCGCGCCCGGCCATCGCCGAGGAAATGGCCGCCATCCTCACCGAGCGCAACATGCAGCTCGCCGACGCGCAGGAGGCGCTCGGCGCCGAAGCCGAGGAAATTGAGAAGCGGCGCCAGCACGCCAGCATCCTCGGCAAGATGCGGATGTTCTTCGGGTTGCCGGGCTGAGCGTTCCGGATTGAGCCACCTCGTGTCCCCGAAAGTCAGCCCCGACAGGACGGCGCATTCGATAAGTTCGCAGGCCGATTATCTGGACGGTCTGCAATAGTCAGCGCCCACGGGACGGCGACCCGATTCGCGTCAGCCCTTCCTCGATGGCGCGATCGACGTACTCGGCATAGAAGTCGGCGATGCGGAAGCCGACGATGGGTTCGGCCAGCCTCGCGCCGTCGGGGCCGTAGATCATCAGGGTCGGCGTGAAGTGCGCGCCCGCGTTCTTGGCGAAGCGTCGATGGGTGGTGGGCCGGCCGGCGAAGTCGGCGAGCGGGTGGTCCGCGTCGAGGGCGATCTCGCGAAATACGACGCGGCTGCGCGAGGCCGGCTCGTTCTGCAGGGGTTGGAGCACCTCTTGTTTGGCGCGTTCGCACCAGCGGCAATCGGCTTGGCTGTAGAGCACCAGCATGACGCTGCCTCGGGCGCGCATCTCGCGGGCGTCGGAGGCCAGGTCGCGCGCGGGCGCTATGCCCGGCGCCGAGCCGAGCGCCAGAGGCAGCCATGATAAAATCAAGGCCAATGCCACGCTGGCCAAACCGCGTCGTACAACCCCTACAGCCACTTCCACCTCCGAGAGTCCCCAACCGTGAACCAGCCGCAACCCGAGCGCATCGTCATCGCCACCCGCGAATCCCGTCTGGCCCTGTGGCAGGCGGAGCATGTGCGCGACCGCCTTGAATCATTATATCCAGGCTGCTCGGTCGAACTGCTCGGCATGACGACGCGCGGCGACCAGATCCTCGACCGGCCGCTGGCCAAGGTCGGCGGCAAGGGGCTCTTCGTCAAGGAGCTGGAGACGGCCCTGCTGGATAGACGCGCGGACATCGCGGTTCATTCCATGAAGGACGTGCCGATGACGATGGAGCCGGACTTTGCGCTGGTGGCCATCTCGGCGCGCGAGAATCCGCTCGATGCCTTCGTCTCGAACAAGTATGCCGCGCTGGAGGACATCCCGTCCGGCGGCGTGGTGGGCACTTCCAGCCTGCGCCGCGAGTCGCAGCTGCGTGCGCGCTTCCCCAGCCTGTCGGTTGCCAGCCTGCGCGGCAACCTCGACACGCGCCTGCGCAAGCTGGACGAGGGCCAGTACGACGCCATCATCCTGGCGGCGGCCGGCCTGACCCGCCTCGGACTGGCTGCGCGCATCCGCGCCGTCCTGCCGTCCGAGCTGTCGCTGCCGGCGGCGGGGCAGGGCGCCCTGGGCATCGAGGCACTGTCGTCGCGCCCCGAAGTCGCCGCCTGGATGGCGCCGCTGGCCGACGCCGGAACCGCTGCCTGCGTGCTGGCCGAGCGCGCCGTGTCGCGGGCGCTGGCGGGGAGTTGCGAAGTGCCGCTGGGCGCCTTTGCGGAAATCGAGGCGGGGCAACTGCGCTTGCGCGGCTTCGTCGCCGCGCCCGACGGCAGCCGCATGGCCAGCGCGGAGCTGCGCGGCGATCCGGCCGATGCGGAAGCGCTGGGCCTGAAGCTGGCCGATGCGTTGCGCGCGCACGGGGCCGAGGAAATACTGGCTGCGCTGGGCGGATGAATCCGACGCAGACCCTTTACGGTAAGCGCATCGTCGTGACGCGGCCGGCCGAGCAGGCCGGCAAGCTCGCCGGCGAGATCGAGGCGCGCGGCGGCATTGCCGTGCGCTTTCCGGTGCTGGCGATATTCGATACGGACCGGCCTGAAGCCCTGCAGGCTGCGGCTGCGGGCATCGACGCATACGACTATGCCGTCTTCGTCAGCCCGAATGCGGCGGAGAAGTCGCTCGGTGCGATTTGCGCAAGTCGCGCTTGGCCGGAACACGTAGTGGCGTGCGCCATGGGCGAGACGAGCGCGCGCGCCATCGCCGGCTTCGGCGTGGCGCGCATCATCACCCCCGAGGGTGGCCGCTTCGACAGCGAAGCGCTGCTGGAGCGGCCGGAGTTCGCGTCCGGCGCGATTCGCGGCAGGCACGTGGCGATATTCCGCGGCGACGGCGGCCGCGAGCTGCTGGGAGAGACGCTGGAGGCGCGCGGCGCACTGGTGACACGCATCCCCTGCTACCGGCGTGGCCGGCCCGACATCGATGCGGCGCCGTTGCGGGACCTGCTCGGGCAGGGCGCGGTGGATGCCGTAACGGTGACGAGCAGCGAGGGATTGCGTAATCTGCTGGCCATGGTCGGCGCGGCGGGCGAATCCGCCCTGAAGGCGTCGCCTCTCTTCGTTGCCCATCGGCGCATTGCAGAGGAAGCCGCAGCCATGGGGTTTGCCGATGTGATGGTGACGGCGCCGGGGGATGCCGGCCTGCTGGCCGGGCTGGAAGCACGTTTTATCGGGAAGGACAGGTAATGGAAAAGGATGCTTTGACTTCCGCGCCGCAACAGGACGATGCGCCTTCTCCGGCGGCAGCGGATCAGCCGAAGTCCGATGCGGCGGCAGAGACAGTTGCGGAGGCCGCGGCGGAGCGCGCAGCCCCGCGCGGAACGGCCCTGACCTGGTCGGCCGTGCTGGTCGCGGTCGCGGCGCTCGGCCTGCTCGGCTGGCACTGGTTCGATACGCGCGAACGCTTTGCCGGCCTGCAGGCGGAGGTGGCGCAGCGGCTCGCCTCGAGCGACGCCGCGGGCGGCGAGGCGCGCATGCTGGCGAAGCAGGGACAGGAGGCGACCACTGCCCTGCAGGCCAGGCTGATCGATCTGGAGGCGAAGCTGGCCGAATCACTAAGCCAGCAGGCGGCCCTCGACGCGCTGCTGCAGGACATGACGCGCAACAGCGACGCGCGGCTTCTGGCCGAGATCGAACAGGCGCTCGGCGCAGCGGTGCAGCAGCTTCAGCTTGCCGGCAATGTCGAGGCGGCGCTGATTGCGTTGCAAGGGGCGGATGCGCGGCTGGCGGCTGCCGGGCGCCCCCAGTTCCTGCCGCTGCGAAAAGTCATCGCGCGCGACATGGAGCGCCTGAAGGCGCTGCCGCTGGCGGATGTGCATGGCATCGGCTTGCGCATCGAGCGCGTTGCGGCAGCGGTCGACAGCCTGCCGCTGGCATTCGAAGCCAAGCCCGTCGTGCCGCCGGAGCAGGCGGCGCCCGTGCCGCCGGCACCCGACGGATCGTGGACCGGATTCGCCCGCCAGCTCGCCGGCGAGCTCTGGCGGGAAGTGAAAAGCCTGGTCCGCATCGAGCGCCTCGATCGCCCCGATCCCGCTTTGCTGGCGCCTTCGCACGCCTTCTTTCTGCGGGAGAACCTCAGGCTGCGCCTGCTGAGCGCGCGCCTCGCCCTGCTGCAGCGGGACGGCGCCACTTTCCGTCGCGAGGTGCAGCAGTCGCAGGCCTGGATCGAGCGCTATTTCGACCTGCGCGCCGCGCCCGCCCAGACGGCCGTGGCGACGCTGAAGCAGATGGGCACCGCGCAGGTCGATCTGCAGCTGCCCACGCTCAGCGACAGCCTGACGGTGTTGCGCAACCTGAGGGCGGCGAAGGAGGCCGCGCTGCCTCCGGCGCGCAGCAAAGGAGAGAACTGAGCCATGCGCACGCTGTTCTGGCTTCTGACGCTGTTCGCCCTCGCTGTTGGCGTGTCGCTCGCCTTCGGCGACAACAACGGCTACGTCCTGATCGCGCTGCCGCCCTGGCGCGTGGAGCTGTCGCTGAATTTCTTCGTGGTGATCCTCGCGCTCGGCTTCGTGCTCAGCTATTTCCTGTTGCGCTTTCTCTTCCATACCCTGCGCCTGCCCCAGGCCGTGCGCGCCTACCGTGCGCGCAAGCGGCGCGAGAAGGCCCAGGGCGCCCTGCAGGACGCCATGCTGCAACTCTACGAGGGTCGCTATGGCCATGCTCTGAAAAGCGCCGCGCGCACCCACGCGGCCGGCGAGGCGCAGGCGCTCTCGGCACTGCTGGCGGCTCGCGCGGCCCACTTCCTGCGCGACGAGCAGCGCGAACGGGAGTGGCTCGAACGGGCGGCCGAGCACGATGCGGAAGCCCACTCGGCGCGGTTGATGACCGAGGCGGAACTGCATCTGGAGGCGCGCCGCTTCGAGGCGGCGCTGGCGTCGCTCAATGCGATGCAGGAGAAGGGCCGGCGCCAGATCGCGGCGCTGCGCCTGGCACTGCGCGCCCACCGCGAACTCGGCCACTGGGAAGATGTGCTGAGGGTGGCGCGCCAACTGGAAAAGGCGCATGGGCTGACCCAGGAAGGTGCCGCGCCGCTCAAGCTGCGCGCACACCAGGAGGCACTGCGTGCCCGCACGGGCGATGCGCCCGCATTGGCCGCCTACTGGCAGGCAATCCCCGCCAAGGAGCGCTATGTGCCCCAGCTTGCCGCCGCGTCGGCCAGGGCCCTGATCGCGGCCGGTGACGGCCCGCTGGCGCAGCGCGTCATAGAATCGCAGTTGGAAGAAGCGTGGGATTCGGAGTTGGCGGAACTGTATGCCGACTGCCAGGGCGGCGACATGGTGGCGCGCATTGCCCGTGCCGAGAAGTGGCTGGTGAAACAGCCGCAGGATGCGCGGCTGCTGCTGGCGCTCGGACGGCTGTGCCGGACGCAGCAGTTGTGGGGCAAGGCGCAGAGCTATTTCGAAGCGTCTCTGGCGGTCAAGCAGAGCCAGGATGCCTACGCCGAACTGGCTTCGCTATTTTCGCAACTGGGACGCAACGAGGAGGCCAACCAGGCCTACCGCAGCGCCGCCGTGCTTTGCCGACAAGGGTAGCCATCCCACCAACTCCCTTCCCTGGGAAGGGAGTGACGGCGGTTCGCGGGCTGCGCCCGCTCCGTGTTCTGACGGACCCGGGCTTGGAGCGGCCCGGCGCTCGCGTCAGGCCCAGTCCCGCGGCCTGAGGAAGTCGGTATAGAGTGTTTCTTCGGCGCTGCCCGCTTCGGGTTTCCAGTCGTAGCGCCACTTCACCACGGGGGGCAGCGACATGAGGATCGATTCGGTGCGACCGCCCGACTGCAGGCCGAACAGGGTGCCGCGATCCCAGACCAGGTTGAATTCGACGTAGCGTCCGCGGCGGTAGGCCTGGAAGTCGCGCTCGCGCTCGCCGTAGGGCAGCGCGCGCCTTCTCTCGACGATGGGCAGATACGCCGGCAGGAAGGCGTCGCCGACCGCTTGCGTCAGGTCGAAGCAGCGATCGAAACCACCTTCGTTGAGATCGTCGAAAAAGATGCCGCCGACGCCGCGCGGCTCGTTGCGGTGCTTGAGAAAGAAGTACTCGTCGCACCATTTCTTGCAGCGCGCGTGGACGTCTTCGCCGAAGGGCGCCAGCGCCTGCCTGCAGGTGGCGTGGAAGTGGCGGGCGTCCTCCTCGAACCCGTAGTAGGGCGTCAGATCCATGCCGCCGCCGAACCACCAGATGGTTTCCTCATTTTCCTTGCGCGCGACGAAGCAGCGCACGTTCATGTGCGCCGTCGGGCAGTAGGGGTTGCGCGGGTGCAGCACCAGCGACACGCCCATCGCCTCCCAGGCGCGTCCGGCCAGGGCGGGACGCGCGGCGGTAGCCGAGGGCGGCAGGTGGCTTCCGTTGACATGGGAGAAATTGACGCCGCCGCGCTCGAAAAACTGTCCATCTTCGATCAGGCGGGTGAGGCCGCCACCCCCTTCCGGTCGCATCCATGCGTCGGTCTTGAACGGTGCGCCGTCGAAGCCTTCCAGCGCAGCGACTATGCGCTCCTGCAGCCCGCGAAAGAAGCCCAGGATCGGTGCGGTATCCATCGCTAGCGCCGGATGGCGCGGTAGCCGATGTCGCGCCGCATCTGCATGCCGTCGAACTCGATCTGCTCGGCGATCTCGTAGGCGCGCATCTGCGCCGCACGGACGTTGTCGCCGAGCGCGGTGACGCAGAGCACGCGGCCGCCCGCCGTGACGACTTCCCTGCCGGATAGCGCGGTGCCGGCATGGAAGACATGGTAGTCGTCTCCTGCAGCCGGCAGGCCATGGATGGCGTCGCCCTTGCGCGGCGCATCCGGATAGCCGGCCGCCGCCATGACCACGCCGAGCGCGATACGACGATCCCATTCCACCTCGATGTCCTTCAGACGGCAGTGGATGGCCGCCTCGACGAGATCGACCAGGTCGCTCTTCAGGCGCAGCATGATCGGTTGCGTTTCGGGGTCGCCCATGCGGCAGTTGAATTCCAGCGTCTTGATGCCGCCGTCCGGAGAAATCATCAGGCCGGCATAGAGGAATCCGGTGTAGGGAATGCCGTCCTGCGCCATGCCGGCGAGGGTGGGCATGATGATCTCGCGCATGGCGCGGGCATGCACTGCGGGGGTGACCACCGGCGCCGGAGAATAGGCGCCCATGCCGCCGGTGTTGGGCCCTGTGTCGCCGTCGCGCAGCCGCTTGTGGTCCTGACTGGTGGCCAGTGGCAGTGCGTGCGTGCCGTCGCACATGACGATGAAGCTGGCTTCCTCGCCCGCGAGGAATTCCTCGATCACGACCCGCGCACCGGCATCACCCATCTTGTTGTCTGTGAGCATCATGTCGATGGCGGCATGCGCCTCGGCGGAATCCATCGCCACCACCACACCCTTGCCGGCGGCGAGGCCGTCGGCCTTGATGACGATGGGCGCGCCCTGCGCGTCGACGTAGGCGTGCGCCTCCTCGGCGTTGCTGAAAGTGGCGAAGGCGGCGGTGGGTATCCTGTGGCGCTGCATGAAGCGCTTGGCGAAATCCTTGGAGGATTCCAGTTGCGCCGCCTCGCGCGTCGGCCCGAAGATGGGCAGGCTCTTCGTGCGAAAGGCGTTCACCACGCCTGCGGCGAGCGGCGCCTCGGGGCCGACCACGGTGAGGAAGATCTGTTCGCGCTCGGCGAAGTCGACGAGGTCGTCGACCGCGGTGATCGGTACATTCTCCAGGCCGTTCTCGCGCGCCGTGCCGGCGTTGCCGGGCGCGACGAAGATTTTCTGAATGCGCGGGGATTTTGCCAGCCGCCAGGCCAGCGCATGCTCGCGGCCGCCGGAGCCGATTACAAGCAATTTCATTGTGTTCGCCTCAGTGGCGGAAGTGTCGGTAGCCGGTGAACACCATGGCGATGTCCTGTTCGTCGGCGGCGGCGATGACCTCCGCGTCGCGCACCGAGCCGCCGGGCTGGATGACCGCCGTGGCGCCGGCCTTGGCCAGCACATCCAGGCCGTCGCGGAAGGGGAAGAAGGCATCCGAGGCGACGACGGATCCGGCGACCGTCAGGCCGTTGTTTTCGGCCTTGATGGCGGCGATGCGCGCAGAGTCGACGCGGCTCATCTGGCCGGCGCCGACGCCCATGGTCATGCCGCCCTTGCAGTAGACGATTGCATTCGACTTGACGTACTTGGCGACGCGCCAGGCAAAGAGGAGATCCGTCATTTCCTGCGCCGTCGGCGCACGCTTCGTCACCACCTTGATGTCCGACTCAACAATGCGCGCCATGTCGGCCGTCTGCACCAGCAGGCCGCCGCCGACGCGCTTGAAGTCGTAGGCATTTTCGGCGCCTCCGAGGGGCACGATCAACACGCGAAGGTTCTGTTTGGCGGCGAACACGGCGCGTGCGTCGGGCGTGATTTCGGGGGCGATGATGACCTCGGCGAACTGGCCCGAGACAGCTTCGGCCGTCGCCTTGTCGATGGCGCAGTTGAAGGCGATGATGCCGCCGAAAGCCGAGGTCGGATCGGTCTTGAAAGCCTTCTTGTAGGACTCTTCGGCCGTCGCTGCGATGGCGACGCCGCAGGGGTTGGCGTGCTTGACGATGACGCAGGCTGCAGTGACCTTGTTGTTGTCGAACGCCTTGACGCATTCCCAGGCCGCGTCGGCGTCGGCAATGTTGTTGTAGGACAGTTCCTTGCCCTGCAACTGTTCGTAGTTGGCGATGCTGCCGGGTACGGCAACCGGCTCGCGGTAGAACGCCGCCTGCTGGTGCGGGTTCTCGCCGTAGCGCATGGTGTCGACCTTGTCGAAGGCGAGCTGGAGGCGCTCGGGGAAGGCCGTCGGCTTGCCTTCGGCATCGAGGCTGGTCAGCCAGTTGGCGATGGCCGCGTCGTAGCGCGCCGTGTGGGTGAATGCCTTCTTCGCCAGAGCGAAGCGGGTCGCGTAGGAGAGCGCGCCGGCATTGGCCTTGAGTTCCTCGATGACTGGCGCATAGTCCTCGGGGTCGCTGACGATGCCGACGCCGCCTGCCTCGTTGCCGTGATTCTTGGCCGCGGCCCGAACCATGGTCGGCCCGCCGATGTCGATGTTCTCGATGGCGTCGACCAGCGTGCAGTCCTTCTTCGCCACCGTCTGTGCGAACGGATACAGATTGACGATCACCAGGTCGATGGGCGGAATGTCGTGCTGCCGCATGGTCGCAGCGTGCTCGGCATTGCCGCGAATGCCGAGGATGCCGCCGTGCACCTTCGGGTGCAGGGTCTTGACGCGGCCGTCTAGCATTTCCGGGAAACCCGTGTAGTCGGAGACTTCGGTCACGGTCACGCCGGCATCGCGCAGCATCTTCGCGCTGCCGCCGGTGGAGAGGATTCCGATGCCGAGTTCGGCGAGGGCGCGGGCGAAATCGACGACACCGCGCTTGTCGGAGACGCTGATGAGGGCCTGGGTGATTTTCATGGAGCTTGAGGAGTGAGGTGTCAGGAATGAGGTGTCAGGCGCGAGGGGCGAACAACGCGGGTTTGCGCTTCACCCCTCACGCTTTAAAGAAGCTTGTGTTCCACGAGCTTGCGCCGCAGGGTGTTGCGGTTGATGCCGAGCATGTCCGCGGCGACCGTCTGGTTGCCGTCGGCTTCGCGCATGACGACTTCCAGCATGGGGCGCTCGATATGGGTCAGGACCATGTCGTAGATGGCGCAGGGCTTCTCGCCGTCGAGGTCCTTGAAATAGCGGTCCAGCGATCGCCGGACACACTCGGAGATTTCGCTGCGGCTGGAAGGGGTGGCTCGACTCATGCTGCGAGGTCCTCGATGTAGTAGAGACGGTCGTTCTGCGCGGCGAGGTCGAGGAAGAAAGTATCGACTGCGGCGAGTTGTGCGTCGATCGTCGGCAATTGGTTCATGGCATGGCGGAAATGAGCCGAGCCCGCCAGCCCCTTTGTGTACCACGAGATGTGCTTGCGCGCGACGCGGACGCCGGTCTCGGTACCGTAGAAAGCGTAGAGATCGGCCAGATGGCCGCGCAGCACTTGATGAATTTCTTCCACGCGCGGCGCCGGCAGTTTTTCTCCGGTCGCGAGGAAGTGCTCGATTTCGCGGAAAATCCACGGTCGACCCTGGGCGGCGCGGCCGATCATGACGGCATCCACGCCAGTGGCGTCGAAGACCTGCCTGGCTTTTTCCGGCGAGGTGATGTCGCCGTTGGCGATGATGGGAATGCGCGCTTCCGCCTTGACCGCGGCGATGGTGTCGTATTCGGCGTAGCCCGTGTAACCGCAGGCGCGGGTACGGCCGTGGATGGCCAGCGCCCGGATGCCGGCGCGCTCGGCGATCTTCAGGATGGCCAGTGCGTTGCGGTTCGACTTGTCCCATCCGGTGCGGATCTTCAAGGTGACGGGTACGTTGGCTGCGCGCACCACGGCGTCGAGGATTCGCTCGACCAGCGTCTCGTTCTGCAGCAGTGCGGAGCCGGCCATGACGTTGCATACCTTCTTCGCCGGGCAGCCCATGTTGATGTCGATGATTTGCGCGCCCTGGTCAACGTTGTAGCGCGCGGCCTGCGCCATCATGGCGGGATCGGCCCCGGCAATCTGCACGGAGACCGGCTGCACCTCGCCGTCGTGGTTGGCGCGCCGCTTCGTCTTGGCGCTGCCGTAGAGCAGCGAATTGGAGGTGACCATCTCCGAGACCGCCAGCCCGGCGCCCATCTGCTTGCACAACTGGCGGAAAGGACGGTCGGTGACCCCGGCCATAGGCGCGACGAACAGGTTGTTGCGTAGCGAATAGCCGGCGAATTGCATCGGGCGCTTTGTGGTTCGGGGTCTTGGGGGAAGGCGCGAATTGTAACCCAATTCGCAATGCCTCGGCATCAACTGTGGTGAAGTCGCCGTAGCGGAAATTTATGTGGCCGGGCTTACCAACTGCGGGCGCCGAAGATCATGCGCTGCGCAATAAAGCGGCGTGCTGCGGGCAGGAGATCGAGCGCCAGCAACCCGACGCCGCGCGCATGCCCCGCCATTCCGCCTTGCATGCCGAACAAGCGGACCAGACCATCCGTGAATCCGATGGCGCCCTGCCTGTCGAGCCGCCGCGCTGCAGCATGGCGTGCCAGCAGGGCGGCGTCGCCGCAATCGCGCGGATGCCCGCGCAGCAGGCTTGCAAGTTGCGATACGTCGCGCAGGGCGAGGTTGAATCCCTGGCCGGCCACGGGGTGCAGCGTCTGCGCTGCGTTTCCCAGCCAGACGCTGCGTTCTGCCACGGGCGTTTGCCGGTAGCGCAGGCCGAGCGGGAATGCCGTACGCTCACTGGCGGCGGTGAAGGCGAAGCGGCCGGAGAACACGCCATGCAGGCGTGCCAGAAAATCATGGTCGTCGAGGGCCAGCAGGCCGGCTGTTTCGGCGTGGGGCGCGCTCCACACCAGGGCATAGCGGTCGCCGAGCGGCAGCAGCGCGATGGGGCCGCTTGCCGCGAACCGTTCATAGGCGATGCCCCCGCCCGGTTCGTGTGTCTGCACGGTGGCGACAATCGCCTCCTGATCGTAGTCGCGACGGACGATGCCATCCGCCCCGCTGATCGCGCCCTCGGCCCAGGCGATCAGCCGCGCCCGGATTTCTTCTTCGCCGCGTGAAGCAGTGCCATGCAGGAGGGCGTAATCGGCGCCGGTGGCCGCGCTCGTCATGCGCGTCTCATGCCGGATCGGCACGCCGGCCACAGTAGCGGCCTGCGCCAGGGCCATTCCCAGCGCGCCGGCCTCGGCAACATAGCCGAGCGCGGGCACGCCGCTTTCCTCTGCGCGCATGAGGGTGCGGCCAAGCCGGCCTTGTTGGGAGATGTGAATGGCCTTGATGGGGGTGGCGCCGACCGACTGCCATGCGCCGAGGCGTTCGAGGATCTGGCGCGATCCGTGGGAGAGGGCGATCACGCGGCGGTCGAGTCGCGCAGCGCCGGCCGGCCGTGCATCAAATACCTCGCAATCGATGCCGGCTTGTCGCAATAGCAGCGCCAGCGACAGGCCGACCGGGCCGCCGCCGACGATGGCAACCTGCAGGCCGTCATCGTCGGCTTTGCCTGGTTGTTCATGCATCGCCGGGTTCGCGCATCAGCGCTTCGATCTCGCCGGGGTTCCTGGGTGCGGCGTTGGTAAGGATTTCGCAGCCGGCGGCGGTGACGAGCGCATTGTCCTCGATGCGCACGCCGATGTTCCACAGTGTCGGCGGAACGTCGTCCGCGGCGCGGATGTAGCAGCCGGGCTCGACGGTGAGCGTCATGCCGGGTTGCAGTGGGCGCCACGCGCCGTCGATCTTGTATTCGCCGGCGTCGTGGACATCCATGCCGAGCCAGTGGCCGGTGCGGTGCATGTAGAAGCGGCGATAGGCGCCGGATTCGACGACGCCGTCGAGGCTGCCGGCGAGCAGCTTCAGGTCGAGCATGCCTTGCGCGAGGACGCGCACAGCCGCCTCGTGCGGTGCGTCCCAGGCCTTGCCGGGCGCAATCTCGGCGATCGCCGCGCGCTGCGCGGCGAGCACGATCTCGTAGACGTCGCGCTGGGCCGGCGAGAACCGGCCGCCGACGGGAAAGGTGCGCGTGATGTCCGCCGCGTAGGAATCGATCTCGCAGCCCGCATCGATGAGCAACAGGTCGCCGTCCCGCAGCGGCTGACTATTGCCGACGTAATGCAGGATGCAGGCGTTGGCGCCGCCGGCGACGATGGGCGAGTAGGCCGGCGCTTGCGCGCCGCGGCGGCGGAATTCGTGCATCAGTTCCGCCTCGATCTCGTACTCGAAGCGTCCGGGCGCGGTGGCGCGCATGGCGCGCCGATGGGCCGCCGCCGAGATGTCCGCGGCGCGGCGCATGTCGTCGATTTCGCGTCCGTCCTTGATCAGGCGCATCTCGTCGAGTTCGACGCGCACGTCGCGTATCTCGGCGGGGGCGTGCGCCCCGTTGCGCACGTTGGCACGCACGCGGTTGAGGGCGGCGACGAGGCGGTCGTCCCAGTCGGCGTCGTGGCCCATCGAGTAGTGCAGGGCGGGCTGGCCGGCGAGCAGCTCGGACAGCTTCTCGTCTAGGCTGCCGATCGGCCAGGCGGCGTCGAAGCCGAACGTCTCGCGCGCCGCCTCGGGGCCGTGACGGAATCCGTCCCACACCTCCTTCTCGGGATCCTTCTCGCGGCAGAAGAGCAATGCCTGCGGCGAGTCGCCCGCGACGAGGACGACGGCGGCCTCCGGCTCGGGAAAGCCGGAGAGATAGTAGAAGTAGCTGTCGTGGCGATAAGGATAGTGCGAGTCGCGGTTGCGCACCCGCTCCGGCGCGGTGGGAATCACGGCGATGCCGCGACCCATGTTCCGGAGCAAGCGCGCGCGGCGGTCGACGAAGGCCTGGATGTCCACGGGGATAACCGGTCGTTGAGGTTGAAACGATTATAGCGCCGAGAGCTGCCGATCGAGTTCGGCCAGGCGCTCCGGCGTGCCAACGTCCATCCAGCGGCCGGCATGCAGTTCGCCGTTCACCCTGCCGTCGTTCATTGCGGCGCGCAGCAGCGGGGCGAGCTGCGCCCTGGTCCCGCGCGCAATGCCGGCGAAAAGTTGCGGATCGTATAGGCCGATGCCGGAGAAAGTGAGCATCCGCGCATCCCGCTCGATCACCTTGCCTTCGCGCAAGGCGAAGTCGCCCAGCGGGTGATGCGACGGATTGGGCACCAGCACCAGGTGGGCCAGCGCGCCCGCATTGCGCATCATGGCGGCCGTATCGCGCAGTTGCGAAAAATCGAAATCGCAGGCGATGTCGCCGTTGATGACCGCGAACGGCTCTTCGCCCAGCAGCGGCAGCGCATTGGCGATGCCACCGGCGGTCTCCAGGGCCTCCGCCTCGGGCGACCAGGCAATGCGGGCGCCGAATCGGGCGCCGTCGCCGAGCGCCGCTTCGAGCCGGTGGCCGAGGTGGGCGTGGTTGATGACGAGATCGCGAAGGCCGGCGCGCACCAGCGCCTCGATGTGCCAGACGATGAGCGGCTTGCCGCCGGCCGTCAGCAGCGGCTTTGGCATCTCGTCGGTGAGCGGCCGCATGCGTTCGCCGCGGCCGGCGGCGAGGATCATCGCCTTCATGGGAGCCAGCCTGACTTGCGAGGCATCAAAACGTGTAGCCCACTTGCGGCGTGTGCTTCTCGAGTTCGTCGAGGAGGTTTGCGAGCGGCTTGAGTTGCGCATAGCGTGCGGCGACGTGGCGCACGTAGCCCACGAAGCGCGGCGTGTCGGCCAGGTATTTCGGCTTGCCGTCGCGATAGTTGATGCGCGCGAAGATGCCGAGCACCTTGAGATGCCGCTGCAGGCCCATCCATTCCATGTCGCGGTAGAAGGTGCTGAAGTCGGCATCGACCGGCAGGCCGGCGCGGCGTGCCTTCTCCCAGTAGCGCACCGTCCAGTCGAGCACGCGCGCCTCTTCCCAGCTGAGGAAGGCGTCGCGGAAGAGCGAGGCCACGTCGTAGGAGACCGGTCCGAGCACCGCATCCTGGAAATCCAGCACGCCCGGGTTGTCGTCGCACACCATCAGGTTGCGCGGCATGTAGTCGCGGTGCACGAACACTTTCGGCTGGGCGAGGATGTTCTGCAACAGCAGGACGTGAATCCGCTCCAGCGTTTCCCGCTGGGACGGCGTCAGCGGCGCGCCGAGGTGGCGGGCGACGTACCAGTCTGGAAAGAGATTCAGCTCGCGCCGCAGCAGCGCTTCGTCGTAGGGCGGCAGCGTATCCGGCCGACTGGCCAGCTGCCATTTGACGAGGGCGTCGAGGGCATCGCGGAACAGCCCATTGGCGTTCGAGTCGTCGAGTGCATCGAGGTAGGTGGTGTCGCCCAGGTCGGTGAGCAGGAGCAGGCCGCGCTCCAGATCCTGCGCCAGAATTTCCGGCGCATGCACCCCGGCGCCCTGCAGCAGCCCTGCGACACGCACGAAAGGGCGGCAATCCTCGTGCTCGGGCGGCGCGTCCATGACGATGCGGGTGAGACCGTCGTCGAAGGTGACGCGGAAATAGCGCCGGAAACTGGCATCGGCGGAGGCTGGCGCGACGGCGCAGGGCTGCCCGGGAAACAGCCCGGCCAGCCATCGATGGACGAGTTCTAGGCGCTGCATTGCCGGCTCGGTTGTGCAGGTTTCAGAAGAGGCGCTTGATGATAAACTACGCGATTCTATCATCGGTGCCGCCGTGCTCTATACGGCAGCACGGCAGCATACAAGAGAAGAAACGCAAATATGCACGCCTCGGCGCGGCTCGCACTTGTTTTCGCCATCGGCTTGTCCGGCACCCTGCGGGCTGCCGAGAATTTGCCGCCGCTGCGCGTCGATCCGGCCCTGCTTGGGTCGGGCGTGGCGCCGGCGAAGCCGGCGCGCGCGGCCGAACCGCCTGCCGCAGAAGTCAAGACGGTCCAGCCTCCCCCGCAGGCGCAGCCCCTGCGAGAGGAGACGGCAGTTCAGCCGGTCGTGGCCGTGCCGGCGCAGCCGGAAAAGATAAGCGAACCGCCTGTCCCCGCGGCACAGGAGGCAAAGCCCCCAACCCGGCCGGGGCCCGTGGCTGCGGAAACAGCCAAACCGCGCAAGGCGCCAGTTGTTTCCGCAAGACCTGCGGCGCCGAGCGAATCCCCCAAGCCGGTTGCTCCCGCCGAGCCCCAGCCACCCGCGGCCAGGCAGACGCAGATCGCGCAACCGCCTCAGGTGGAGGAGCAGCCGGCACTGCCGCCGCTCTATTCCGCGCACGCAGATGCCGGGCTGGTGCCGGCACTCAAGCCCACCGGCCAGATATCCTCCCTGCAGGTTGACAAGAAAGCCGCCTACCCCACCTTCATCGCCGCCTCGCGCCTGGACGGCCGCAACGACAACGAGGTCGTCGCGCAAGGCGATGCGGAACTTCGCAAGACGAATACCACGCTGACGGCGGACCGCCTGACCTATTGGAAAGTCGAGGACGAGATGGAGGCGGAGGGCAATGTGCGGTACGCCAAGGAAGCCGATTTCATGTCGGGGCCGAAGCTGCGCATGAACCTGACGGACAACACGGGGCAATTCGAGCAGCCGAGCTATTCGGTGACGCGCGCGGCCAAGGAACAGAAGCCGGTCTACTCCCCGACGCTGAGTGCAGCCGCGCAGCCGGTGCGAAAGCTGCCATCGTTCCTGCCGCGAGAGCAGAAGCAGAAACCAGTCATCGCAACGATCGCTGGCGAGGTGGCGGACAGGAGCCAGAACCTGACGACTGCCTCGGGCCGCGCCGATCTGATCGAATTTCTGGGCGAGAACCGGATGCGCCTGACGAACGCCACCTACAGCACCTGCACGGCCAGCGATCCGGACTGGTACGCCAGGGCGGCGGAACTCAATCTCGATTACGACCGGGAGGTTGGCGAGGCCCGCGATGCAACGGTGGTGTTCAAGGATGTCCCACTGTTCTATACGCCCTGGCTCAGTTTCTCGCTCAACAACAAGCGCAAGACCGGTCTGCTCACGCCGACTTTCGGCACCAGTTCCAAGTCCGGGATCGAATTCACCCAGCCGTTCTATTGGGACATCGCGCCCAACATGGACATGACGATATCGCCGCGCCTGATGTCCAAGCGCGGCCTGCAGATCAATACGGAGTACCGCTACCTGAACCACGACTACCAGGGGCGGGCACATGTCGAATGGCTGCCGAACGACCGCCTGACGGACAGCAGGCGCTACGGCTATTCGATCCTGCATACGCACAACAATTTGGGGAACGGCTTCAGCGGCCTGCTGAACGTCAATGGCGTTTCGGACGACACTTATTTCCGCGACCTCAGTTCCCGCATCACGCAGGCCTCGCAAGGCAACCTGCTGCGTCAGGGTGTCGTGACCTACGGCGGCGGGTGGTGGTCGGCGGCAGCCAACGTTCAGACCTACCAGACGCTGCAGGATCCAGACCTGCCGCCTGTCGACAAGCCCTACCAGCGCGTGCCGCAACTCACGCTGAATGCCAGCCGCCCGGAATTCATCGGCGGAACGGCTTTCGCCTTCAATGGCGAATATGTGAACTTCGATCACCCCACCAAGGATACCGGCCGCAGACTCACCTTCTATCCGCAGCTGTCTCTTCCGCTGCAGTCGCCAGCCTGGCACTTCACGCCGAAAATCGGCTTGCATTTGACGCGTTACGATATCAATCGCAAGACCAGCACCGGACCCGACACCGTCGTGCGCAACCTGCCGATCTTCAGCGTCGACGCCGGATTGGCATTCGAGCGCGATTTCTCCTGGTTCGGGAAATCGCTGGCGCAGACGCTCGAACCGAGGCTGTATTACCTGCTTATCCCGCAGCGCACGCAGAATGACATCCCGGTCTTCGATACGGGCTTGACGGATTTCAATTTCGCCACGATCTTCTCCGATAACGTCTATTCCGGCGTCGATCGCATCGCCGACGCCAACCAGATCACCGCGGCGCTGACTTCGCGTCTGATCGATCCGCAAACCGGCGAGGAGTACGTGCGAGGCATGGTCGGGCAGCGCTTCTATCTGGCCAAACAGCATGTCACGTTGCCGGGCCAACCGGCACAACCGGGAGGCACTTCCGATTTCCTTGCGGCGCTGTCGGGCCGGATGATGCCGAACACGTATGCCGATTTTGCCTGGCAGTACGATCCGCGTGCTCGGGAAACAGAGCGCTTTGCTGTGGGCGGGCGCTGGCAGCCGGACTTCGCAAAGGTTCTGAATGCCAGCTATCGCTACACGCGGGACCATTCCGGCATCGTTGGCGGCACACCCGGAATACGCCAGGTCGATTTCTCGGGCCAGTGGCCGCTGGGACGCGGCTGGTACGGCGTCGGACGATTCAATTATTCAATTCTGGAGAAGAAGATCATCGAAACAATCGGCGGTCTTGAATACAACGGTGGCTGCTGGGTCGGCCGTGTCGTGCTGCAGCGTTATGCCACTGCGTCGGGAGACACCAACACGGCCCTGTTTGCCCAACTGGAACTGAACGATTTCTCCAAGATCGGTTCCAATCCGCTCGAGTTGCTGGCTCGGAGGATTCCGGGCTATGGCCAGATCAATCATCCATCGGCCAACCCGGCGTTCGGCTACGACTGAAATCCACGGAAAGGTATGCAGGTGAGCCGCAATACGTTTTGCGCAGGCGTGTTTTTGGCCGCAACGGCATTCTGGTGCATGCTTGGGGGGCAGGCGCTCGCGCAGGGGCGCGGCACGCAGATCGTCGAGGTCGACCGGATCATCGCCGTGGTCAATGACGAAGTCATTACGCAGCATGAGCTGAAAGACCGGATATCGACTGTCGAGCGCCAGCTCAGACAGCAGGGCACGCAAATCCCGCCGCGCGATGTGCTCGAAAAGCACATTCTCGAGCGGCTGATCGTCGATCGTGTGCAGATCCAGTTCGCCAGGGAGACCGGCTTGCGCATTGACGATGCGCAACTCGACCAGACGCTTGCCCGCATCGCAGAGGGCAACCGCATGGACCTGGCCCAGTTTCGCGCTTCGCTGGAGCGGGACGGCATTCCCTGGGCCAAGTTCCGTGAAGACATCCGCGGTGAAATCGTCATCAGCCGGATTCGGGAACGCGAGGTCGATAGCAGGATCGTCGTGTCGGAAGGCGAGATCGACAATTTCTTGGAGAGCGCAGGCGAGGCGGGCAGCGAAGAGTACAACCTGGGGCACATTCTCCTGCGTGTCCCGGAGCAGGCGAAGCCGGAACAACTGTCGCGCCTTCAGGCGCGCGCCGAGGAGATCATTTTACAACTCAGGCGCGGCGCAGATTTCGCACAGCTGGCGGCGAGTTATTCCGATGCGCCGGACGGCCTCTCCGGCGGCATGATGGGGTGGCGACCGCTCGAGCGGTTGCCTACGTTGTACGCCGAGGCGGTGCCGAAGCTCAAGCCGGGCGAGGTGTCCGAGGTGTTGAGGAGTCCGGCGGGTTTTCATGTGCTCAAGCTGTTAGACCGGCGCGGCGGCGCGATCAAGGCGGAACCTGTGGAGCAGACGCACGCCCGCCATATCCTGATCAAGTCCAGCGAACTGGTGTCCGAGGCTGACGCTAGGCGGCGCCTGGTGGGACTGAAGGAACGGATCGCCCACGGTGCCGATTTCGCCGAGCTTGCCCGGCTGCATTCGAATGACCTGTCTGCGGCGAAGGGCGGGGATCTGGGATGGCTCAGCCCGGGAGATACCGTTCCCGAATTCGAGCGGGCCATGAACGGCCTCAAGCCGGGGGAGGTCGGCGAACCCGTGAAGTCCCCGTTCGGCTGGCATCTGATCCAGGTGATGGCGCGCCGCATGGATACTTCCAAGGAGCGGGTTCGCCAAAGCGCGCGCATGGCTCTGCGCGAGCGCAAGGCCGACGAGGCCTACCAGGACTGGTTGCGGCAAATGCGCGATCGCGCCTACGTCGAGTACCGGCTGGAAGACAACCGGTAAGCACGCCGGGCCACGCGTGAGCGGCATGAAGCTCCAACCCGTCATCGCCATCACCAGCGGTGAGCCGGCCGGCATCGGGCCGGAGATCTGCGCCAGACTGCAAGGCCATGCCGGTTTGGCCCGCTGTGTGATCCTGGGGGATCGGACATTGATCGAGGCGCGGGCGCGGCTGGCGGGCGAATCACCGAGATTCGCCGAGTATCGGCCCGACGGCTTCCCGGGGGCCGGCACGCTGGAAATCCTGCATGTACCCCTTGGCACGCCTTCCCGTGCAGGCCATCTCGATGCGGCCAATGCAGACTATGTTCTGGCTCTGCTCGATCGCGCCCTGTCCGGATGCCTGAAGGGCGAATTTTCCGCCATGGTGACGGCCCCGGTGCACAAGGGGGTGATCAATGAGGCGGGCATCGCCTTCACCGGGCATACAGAGTATCTGGCCGGGAAGACCGGCACGGCCCGGGTCGTCATGATGCTGGCCGGCGCCGGCTTGCGCGTCGCGCTGGCGACGACGCATCTGCCGCTCAGGGAAGTGCCGGGCGCCATTACGCGATCCGGGCTGGAGGCCACGCTCCGCATCCTGCATGCCGATCTGGAGGGCAAGTTCGGCATCGCGCGGCCGCGCATCCTCGTTGCCGGTCTGAATCCGCATGCGGGGGAAGGCGGGCACATGGGGCGCGAGGAAATCGAAGTCATCGCGCCGGTGCTGGAAGCCTTGCGCGGTGAAGGCATGGAACTGGTGGGCCCGTTGCCGGCGGATACGCTTTTCACTCGGGGCGTACTGGCCGGCTCCGATGCCCAGCTGGCCATGTATCACGACCAGGGCCTTGCGGTGTTGAAATACGCCGCCTTCGAGGACGGCATCAACATTACGCTCGGCCTGCCGGTAATTCGCACTTCGGTCGATCACGGCACGGCACTCGATCTGGCCGGCACCGGCAAGGCCGATCCGCGCAGCCTGTTCGCAGCACTGGACCTGGCGATCGATCTGGCGCAGCGCCGATGACCGAAGGAGGGGCAAAGCCCCGCGGGATGAAGCCCCACGTTGCGCGAAAAAGGTTCGGACAGAATTTCCTGGTTTCTTCCGGCATCGTCGCGAAGATCGTCGATGCGATCCATCCGCGGGCCGGCGACACGATTGTCGAGATCGGCCCGGGCCTCGGCGCCTTGACCGAGCCGCTGCTGGCGCGGCTGGATCATCTGCACGCCGTCGAGATCGACCGCGACCTGATTGTGCGGCTGCGCGAACGGTTTCCGCCTGACAGGCTGACGGTTCACGAGGGAGACGCCCTGGCGTTCGACTTCGCCGGCCTCGCGCACGAACTGCGCGTGGTCGGCAACCTGCCCTACAACATTTCCACGCCGCTGCTGTTCCATCTTGCCGCCTGCGCCGGTCATGTGCGGGACATGCACTTCATGCTGCAGCGGGAAGTGGTCGAGCGCATGGTGGCGCCGCCGGGCGGACCGGAATACGGCCGCCTCTCGGTGATGCTGCAATACCGCTTCGCGATGGAACGGCTGTTCCTGGTGCCGGCGGGCGCATTCAATCCGGCGCCCAAAGTCGAATCGGCGGTAGTGCGCATGACGCCGCGGCCACGCGAGGCACTCGCCGTCGTCGACGAGGCGCTGTTCGCGGAGGTGGTGAAGGCGGCCTTTTCCCAGCGACGAAAAATGCTGCGCAATACGCTGCGGGAACGACTGGGCGAGAAGGCGTGGGCCGAGCTGGAAATCGACCCGAGGCGTCGCGCGGAGGAACTGGCGGTCGGCGACTACGTACGCATCGCCAACCGCATTGCTGCTGTCAAGCCTGTTTCTTCGTCGAGCAGGTGCTGATGCCGAAGGGCAGGTAAGCCGGGCACCAGCCGGACGCGCCGGTGGCGACGGGCACGACGCCGATCCAGGCCCACACCGGGCCGCCCATCAGCGCCCAGGCGACGAGGCCGAGGCCCACTACGATGCGAAGCGTGCGGTCGATGCCGCCCATATTGGTTTTCATGAGACCTCCTGTTGCGGGTTGGGAATAAGTTGATTAGACCCCCAAAACGGGCCCCTGTCTGTAACCAAGGTTACACAGCTTCGGCGAGGCGACGCAGGCCGGCCGCGTCGCGGATCTCGATCTGTTCGCGGCCCAGGGCGACCAGGCCTTGTTCGACAAACCCTTTCAGCAGGCGGCTGATCATTTCGCGCACGCTGCCCAATTCGTCTGCGAGTTGCTGGTGGGTCGCATGCACGATGCGGCCCTTGCCGAGCAGCAGTGCGGCGAGTCTCTGGTCCAGCTTGCGAAAGGCGACTTCCTCGACCAGCCGCATCAGGTCGGCCATGCGCTCCGCGAAAAGATTGAAGATGAAATTGCGAAACGCGGCCTGCTCAAGCAATTCGATGAATACACCCTGCGGCAGCAGCACCAGAACCGTTTCGCCCTCGGTCGTGCCGCGGGCGTTGTAGGGCGTATCCCCGAGCAGGCAACTGGACGTGATGATGCAGGTCTCGCCTGGCGTGACGCGATAGAGCGGCAGTTCGCGGCCCGAGGCGGAGACCTTGGATACGCGGATGGCGCCGGCGAGGACGAAGGGGAATCCCTGGCAGGGTTGTTGCTCGTCGAAGAGCGTGGCGCCGGAAGGCACGGTAACGGCCTGGGCGGCATCGGCGATTTCCCTGCGCAGCTTCTGCGGCAGTTCCGCCAGGACCGGATACTGCGCCTCGATATCCGCCAGGGGCATGCTCATGCCAGCGTCGCCACGACAGGGGCGTGATCGGAGGGCCGCGCGGCCTTGCGCGCCGCCTTGTCCACCGAGCACCCAATGCAGTCCCGCGCGAGCGCCTCCGAGAGCAGGATGTGGTCGATGCGCAAACCGTGGTTGCGCCGGAAGGCCATCATGCGGTAATCCCACCAGGAGTATGTTTTTTCCGGCTGCTCGAAGAGCCGGAAGGCATCCTGCAGGCCCAGATCGATCAGGTTGCGAAAGGCGCCGCGTTCCGGCTCGGAGAACAGCACCTGGCCCTCCCATGCCGCCGGGTCATGCACGTCGCGCGCCTCCGGGGCGATGTTGTAATCGCCCAGCAGCGCCAGCCGCGGATGCCGCGCCACTTCGTTTCGCAGCCAGGTCGTCAGCGCCTCGATCCAGCGCAGCTTGTAGGCGTACTTGTCCGAGCCGACGCTTTGCCCGTTGGGAAAATAGGCGCACACGACGCGGACGTTGCCGGCGGTCGCGGCGATGAGCCGCTGCTGCGCGTCGTCAAAGCCGGGGATGCCGACGGATACGTCGCTGAGCGGCAGGCGCGACAGGATGGCGACGCCGTTGTACGTCTTCTGTCCGGCGAAAGCAGCCTGGTAGCCGGCGGCCTCAAGCTCCGTTCCCGGGAAATTCCTGTCCTCGAGCTTGGTTTCCTGCAGGCAGACGACGTCAGGATGCTGGGCGTCCAGCCATTCCAGCACCTGCGGCAGGCGGACCTTGAGGGAATTGACGTTCCAGGTGGCGAGGATCATTTCGCCACGGGGGCGGGGGCGCTGGGCGTCGGGGGTGCGGCTTGGGGAATCGCGGTGCGCGGATAACCGGCGGAATCGAGCAGGCCGTGCCAGATGTCGGCCTCGAAGCCGATCTGCTTTTGCGAACCCATGGTCATGGCGGGAAAGAGCAGCTTGTCGGTGCCAAGCGTCTTCTTGAAGCTGTCGCCGTCCTGCGATGTCACGACCCGGTTTTCGCTGAAGGGGATGCCGCGGCGGGTGAGGAGATCGCGCGCATTGGCGCACTCGGAAACGCAATCGGGCGTGGTGTAGAGCGTGACGGGAAAGCTCTGCGCAGCCTTCTGTGTTTCGTAGCCCGCTCCGCTCGTCTCGATGGTGGACGACCTGAGGCGCGGCTGCTCGACCTGCTTGATGTCCTTTGGCGGCGGCTGGTCGGAGTAGGTCACCTTGCCGTTCTTGTCCACCCAGCGATACAGGGTCTGCGCATCGGCGCTCGATGCGATCACGGCCAGCGAAAGCAGGCACAGCGGAAGAATCCTCATGACACGCCTCCGAAGATCTATTACGCGAGAATCATACCACTGTGGCGCAGCAGGGCATCGACGCTGGGCGCGCGGCCGCGGAAGGCCTTGAAGGACTCCAGTGCCGGTCGGCTGCCGCCGACGGCGAGAACCTCGTCGAGGAAGCGGCGTCCGGTGGCCGGGCTGAGGACGCTGCCGTCGCGCCGCTCCTCCTCGAAGGCGGCGAAGGCATCGGCCGAGAGCACTTCGGCCCACTTGTAGCTGTAGTAGCCGGCGGCATAGCCGCCCGAGAAGATGTGGGAGAAGCTGTTGGGGAATCGGTGCCAGGGCGGCGGAAAGATGACCGCGACCTCGCGCCGGATCTCCTCGATCAGGCCGATGACATCCTTCTGTCCGGTCGGCTCGAAGTCGCTGTGCAGCAACAGGTCGAACAGGCTGAACTCGAGCTGGCGCACCGTCTGCATGCCGCTCTGGAAGTTCTTTGCTGCCACCATGCGATCGTAGAGCGCGCGCGGCAGGGGCGCGCCGCCGACCACATGGGAAGTCATGTTGGAAAGCACTTCCCATTCCCAGCAGAAATTTTCCATGAACTGGCTGGGCAACTCGACGGCATCCCATTCGACGCCATGGATGCCGGATACGCCGAGCTCATCTACGCGGGTGAGCAGATGATGCAGGCCGTGGCCTGTCTCGTGGAACAGGGTGATCACCTCGTCATGGGTGAACAAGGCAGGCTTGCCGCCGATCGGTCGCGAAAAGTTGCAAGTGAGGTAAGCCACCGGCGTCTGAATGCCGACCGGGGTGAGCCGGCGCGTGACCGCGTCGTCCATCCACGCGCCGCCACGTTTTGTTTCCCGCGCGTATAGGTCGAGGTAGAACTGGCCGAGGAGGCTGCCGTCGGCGTTGTCGATGCGGAAGAAGCGCACGTCCTCGTGCCAGGCCGGCGCCGAGTCGGGCCGGATACGCACGCCGAACAGCGTCTCGACGACATGGAACAGGCCGGCCAGCACCTTGTGCTCGGGGAAGTACTGGCGCACCTCTTCGTCCGAGAAACTGTAGCGGTCCTGCTTCAGTTTCTCCGACACCCAGCCGATGTCCCAGGGTTCGAGCAAAGTCAGCCCCTGGGAGACGGCGGCGAATTCGCGCAATTCCGCCACATCCCGCTCGGCGAAGGGTTTCGACTTGACGGCAAGCTCGCGCAGGAAGGCCAGGACGTCCGCGGGAGATTCCGCCATCTTCGGCACCAGCGAGACTTCGGCGAAGTTGCCGTAGCCGAGATGCCCGGCTTCTTCCGCGCGCAGTTCGAGGATGCGGCGGATGAGCGGCATGTTGTCCCACTCCGGCTTGCCGCCCAGGTCGTGGAACTCGGCGGCGCGGGTGGCATAGCCGCGATAGAGCTTTTCGCGCAGCCGGCGGCTTTCCGCATACTGCATCACCGGCAGGTAGGAAGGCATGTGCAGGGTGAATTTCCAGCCGGCCGCGCCAGCCTTCTCCGCGGCGGCGCGTGCTGTCTCGACGGCGTCGTCCGGAATGCCGGCCAGTTCCGCCTCATCGGTGACGATCTCGGCGAAGGCATTGGTGGCGTCGAGCAGGTTTTCCGAGAACTTCGCCTGCAGGCCGGCCAGTTCTTCCTGGATGGCCTGGAAGCGCGGCTTGTCGGCTTCAGGCAATTCGGCGCCGGAGAGGCGGAAGTCGCGGATCTCGTTGTCTATGATCCTGCGCTGCGCAACGGTCAGGGCGGCGAAATCCGATCCGGCCTTGAGCGCCTTGAACTGCGCGAAGAGGTGCCGGTTCTGGCCCAGTTCCGCGAAGAAACGCGTCACTTCCGGCAGCATGGCATTGTAGGCCTCGCGCCAGGTGGGCACGTCCATCACTGCATGCATATGGCCGACGATGCCCCAGGCGCGGGACAGGCGCTCGTTGCCGTCGAAGAAGGGCGCTGCGAAGTCCCCCCAGGTGGCCGGGGCCGTCTCCAGGCGCGCCAGCAAGGCGCGGTTTTCGGCGAGCAGTTCTGTGATGGCGGGCGTGACGTGTTCCGGTCGGATGGCATCGAAGCGCGGCAGATCGGAGAAATCGAGCAGGGGATTATGGTTTGTCATGGCGTCAAGAAAAAAAGGGCGCGGTCCGCGCCCTTTATAGGTGAATTGCGGGTTGATCAATCAAGCGACTTTCCTGTCAGCTTTTCGTAGGCCTCGCGATACTTGGCGGTCGTTTTGGCAACGATTTCGGCCGGGAGTTTCGGTCCGGGCGCCTGCTTGTTCCAGTCCAGGGTTTCCAGGTAGTCGCGCACGATCTGCTTGTCGAAGCTGGGCGGGCTGATGCCTTCCCGGTACTCGCTTGCAGGCCAGAAGCGCGAGGAGTCGGGCGTCAGGGCCTCGTCGATGAGGTGCAGCGTGCCTGCGGCATCGAGGCCGAATTCGAACTTGGTGTCGGCAATGATGATGCCGCGCGTCAGGGCGTAGTCGGACGCCTCGCCATAGAAGCGCAGCGTGACGTCGCGCACCTGCGCCGCCAGCGGCGCGCCGAGGGTCTTTTCCACCGTGGCGAAATCGATGTTCTCGTCGTGCGCGCCCATTTCGGCCTTGGTCGAGGGGGTGAACAGCGGCTGCGGCAGCTTCTGCGCCATCTTCAGGCCGGCGGGAAGCGGGATGCCGCAGACGGCGCCGGACTTCTGGTAGTCCTTCCAGCCGCTGCCGATGATGTAGCCGCGCACGACCGCCTCGACCGGCAGCGGTTTGAGCCGCTTCACGACCACCGAGCGGCCGCGCACCTGGGCGCGCTCCGCCTCGCCCTGCACCACCGATTCCGGATCGATGCCGGTCAGGTGGTTGGGCACGATGTGGGCGAGGCGTTCGAACCAGAAGCTCGACACCGCCGTCAGCACGCGGCCCTTGTCCGGGATCGGGTCGGGCAGGATGACGTCGAATGCGGACAGCCGATCGCTGGTGACGATCAGCATCTGCTGGTCGCCGATGGCGTAGATGTCGCGCACCTTGCCGCGGGCGATGAGGGGGAGGCTGGAAATGCGGGATTCGTAGACGGTCTGGCTCATGGGGATCCGGTAGTGGAAAACGCAGCGGCTGAAACTTAAAGGCGCAATTATACGGCGGTCGGCACGCCGGATACCCATTTCCGCATACGGGGCAAGGCAAGGCCATCCAGGCTTTCGAGTACGGCCGTGGCACCGGCGAAATCCTGTCCCCGCGTGTAATCGCAGGGCGTGACGACGGTGGCGAGTCCCGCGCCCAGTGATGACTTCAGGCCGTTCTCCGAATCCTCGAAGGCGAGGCAGTCGGCTGCGGACAGGCCGAGGCGCTCGAGCACCCAGAGGTAGATGTCCGGTGCCGGCTTCTTCGACGGCACCACATCGCCGGCGCCGACCGCTTCGAACCACTGCAGGGCTTCCGGCCCGAGGGCGGGCACCAGCAGGGCGGCGACGTTTTCCGGCGTGGTGGTGGTGGCAATCGCCAGACGCAGGCCGGCCGCCCGCGCTTCGGCGAGCAGGTGGGCCACGCCGGGCCGCAGCGCAATGGCGCCGCCGGCGAGCAAGGCCGTGTAGTGCCGCGTCTTCGCCTGGTGCAGCGCGGTGATGCGTTCCTTGAAATCAGGCCGTTGTGCGAATTCCGGGCGGTGCTGCGCGACGAAATGGGCGATGCGCTCCTTGCCGCCGGTGACGGCAAGCAGGTCGCCGTAGAGCGGCTCGTCCCATTCCCAGTCGAGGCCGGCCTCGCGAAAGGCGGCATTGAAGGCCGGGCGGTGGCCGTCGCGCTCGGTGTCGGCCAGCGTGCCGTCGACGTCGAAGATCAGCGCCCTAAGCATGGCTATTCCCTGACGTAGGGTTTTTCGCTCCTGTTTTCCCGGTCTTCGCGATAAGGGAACTTGACGTGGCCGTAGCGGATGATCAGGACGGCAATGGTCAGCAGCAGGATCGAACCGGAGACCGCCAGCATGCGCCATTCGCTCATGTCCTTCTGCTCCAGAATCACGTAGCGCGCGAGCGCCACCATGGCGATGTAAAGGGGAAAGCGCACGGGAAGCTGGCCGGACTTGAAATACTGGCCGATCATGGCGAGGACTTCCAGGTAAAGGAACATCAGCAGCAGGTCGGCGAGGCCGACCTTGCGCGCCTCCACCATGACCATGGCCTCCTGGTAGATCGCGACCGTCGTGGCCAGGGCGATGATCAGCAGGCCGAGGTATTCGACAATGTCCAGACCGCCGTCGAAGAATTTACGGATGCGGTCGAATGTATGCGAGCGGATGTCCATGCCTGTCTCCAAATGAACGGAGCCGCGCGAGAGCGGCTCCGCAAGTGGTTGCTGCTGCGGCTTACTTGACGATCTGGTTCAGTTCGCCCTTCTTGTAGCGCTCGGCCATTTTCTCCAGCGGCAGCGGCTTGATCTTGGCGGCCTGGCCGGCGCAGCCGAAGGCCTCATAGCGCAGCTTGCAGATCTCCCTGGCGGCCTTTTGCGCGTCGGCGAGGAACTTGCGCGGATCGAACTCGGCCGGCTTCTCGGCCATGTGGCGGCGCATGGCGCCGGTCATGGCCAGCCGGATGTCGGTGTCGATGTTCACCTTGCGCACGCCGTGCTTGATGCCGGTGACGATCTCCTCGACCGGCACGCCGTAGGTCTCCTTCATCTGGCCGCCGTACTTGCGGATGATGTCCAGCCACTCCTGCGGCACGCTGGAGGAGCCATGCATCACGAGGTGGGTGTTGGGGATGCGGGCGTGGATTTCCTTGATGCGGCCGATGGCGAGGATGTCGCCGGTCGGCTTGCGCGTGAACTTGTAGGCGCCGTGCGAGGTGCCGATGGCGATGGCCAGCGCGTCGCACTGGGTCTTCTGCACGAAGTCGGCGGCCTGGTCGGGGTCGGTGAGCAACTGCTCGCGGGTCATCTTGCCCTCGGCGCCGTGGCCGTCCTCCTTGTCGCCCTGCATGGTCTCGAGCGAGCCGAGCACGCCCAGTTCGGCCTCCACGGTGACGCCGATGGAGTGGGCGATGTCGACCACGCGGCGCGAGACGTCGACGTTGTACTCGTAGGAAGACGGCGTCTTGGCGTCGTCCATCAGCGAGCCGTCCATCATCACGCTGGAAAAGCCGGAGCGGATCGCCGCAACGCAGACCGCCGGGCTGGCGCCGTGGTCCTGGTGCATCACCACCGGGATGTGCGGGTAGGCCTCGATGGCGGCCTCGATGAGGTGGCGCAGGAATGCCTCGCCGGCATACTTCCGTGCGCCGGCCGAACCCTGCATGATGACCGGGCTGTTGGTCTCGTCGGCCGCTTCCATGATGGCGCGCACCTGTTCGAGGTTGTTGACGTTGAAGGCGGGCAGTCCGTAGCCGTTTTCGGCGGCATGGTCGAGCAGTTGGCGCATGGATACGAGTGGCATGGCGGTCTCCTGGATTGACGGGTATTAGATGCTTTCGTGGCGGGGGGGCGCGGCGTTCTCGCCGACGCGGACGATCTTCATGGTGTTGGTGCCGCCGGGCGTGCCGATCGGCTCGCCGATGGTCAGCACGATGGTGTCGCCCGGCTCGACGGCGCCGGCTTCGATCAGAATGTGCTCGGCCTCGCGCAGCAGCTCGTCGCGGTCGTGCCCGATGTAGCGCATGAGCAGCGGGTAGACGTCGCGGTAGAGGCTCATGCGGTAGCGGCTGCGGATCTCCGGCGTGAGGGCGAAGATGGGCACGCCGCAGTGGATGCGCGACATCCACAATGCGGTGGAGCCGGACTGCGTCAGGGAGGCGATGGCCTTCACTTTCAGGTGGTAGGCGGTAAACAGCGCCGCCATGGCGATCGACTGGTCGATGCGGGTGAACACGCGGTCGAGGAAGTGGTGGTCCAGCCCGATCTCCTGGGATTTTTCGGCCTCGAGGCAGATGCGCGCCATGGCCTCGACGGTTTCCACCGGGTACTCGCCGGCCGCCGTTTCGGCCGAGAGCATCACGGCGTCGGTGCCGTCGAGCACGGCATTGGCGACGTCGGACACTTCCGCGCGCGTCGGCACCGGGCTGGAAATCATCGATTCCATCATTTGCGTGGCGGTAATGGCGACCTTGTTGTGCTCACGGGCCGCGCGGATCAGGCGTTTCTGCAGGGCGGGCACGGCGGCATCGCCGACTTCCACGGCCAGGTCGCCGCGCGCCACCATGATGGCGTCCGAGGCGTGCAGGATGTCCTCCAGCGCGTCGATGGCCTCCACCCGCTCGATCTTGGCGACCAGCAGCGCATCCGAGCCGGCGGCGCGCAGCAGTTCGCGCGCCATGCGCATGTCTGCGCCGGATTTCGGGAAGGAGACGGCGACGAAATCGCAATTGAGCTCCGCCGCCGTGCGGATGTCCTCCATGTCCTTCTGCGTCAGGGCCGGCGCCGAGAGGCCGCCGCCCTGCTTGTTGATGCCCTTGTTGTTGGAGAGCGTGCCGCCGATGCGCACGCGGCAGCGCACTTCGCGGTCGATGATGCCAACCACCTCGAGGACGATGCGGCCGTCGTCGAGCAGCAGCACGTTGCCGGGGGACAGGTCGTCGATCAGGTCCGGGTAGTCGAGGCCGACGCGCCTGGCGTCGCCCGGCACGGCCGACGCATCGAGGATGAATCCGTCGCCGGACTTGAGCGCCACCTTGCCTTCGGCGAATTTGCCGACGCGGATCTTCGGCCCCTGCAGGTCGACCATGACGCCGACCGTGCGGCCGGCCTTGCTGACCGCCTCGCGCAACAAGGTGACGCGCCGGCGATGATCGTCGGCGCTGCCGTGGGAGAAGTTCAGGCGCACGACATCGACGCCGGCGGCGATCATGCGCGCCAGAACGTCCGGCTCCGAGCTGGCGGGGCCGAGGGTGGCGACGATTTTGGTTGAGCGCTGCATCATGAATTACCGTGTAGGTCGGGCTTCAGCCCGACTCATGCACCCGATCCGAAGGCTGTGTCGGGCTGAAGCCCGACCTACCGAACATCACCCCTTGGCCCGTTGTTCGAGGATGTCCACCGCGGGCAGGATCTTGCCCTCGAGGAATTCCAGGAAGGCGCCGCCGGCGGTGGAGATGTAGGACACCTTGTCGTAGATGCCGTATTTCTGGATGGCGGCGATGGTGTCGCCGCCGCCGGCCAGCGTGAAGGCCCGGGTGGCGGCGATGGCCGCAGCGACCTTCTTCGTGCCCTCGCCGAACTGGTCGAATTCGAAGACGCCGACCGGGCCGTTCCACACCACGGTGCCGGCCTTCATGATGATGTCGACCAGCTCCTGCGTGCTCTTCGGGCCGATGTCGAAGATCATGTCGTCGTCGGCCACGGCGCCGGCATCCTTCAGCACGGCGGGTTCGGCCGCGTCGAACTTCTTGCCGCAGACCACGTCGACGGCGATCGGGATGGTGGCGCCGCGCGCAGTCATTTTTTTCATCAGGGCCTGCGCGGTGGGCACCAGGTCATGCTCGCACAGCGACTTTCCGACCGGCTTGCCGCTGGCCTGGAGGAAGGTGTTGGCGATGCCGCCGCCGACCACCAGCTGATCGACCTTTTCGGAAAGGGATTCCAGCACCGTCAGCTTGGTCGACACCTTGGAGCCGCCGACGATGGCGACCATCGGACGGGCCGGGTCGAGCAGGGCCTTGCCGAGGGCGTCCAGTTCTTCCGTCAGCAGCATGCCGGCGCAGGCGCTCGGGGCGAACTTGGCGATGCCGTGGGTGGAGGCTTCGGCGCGGTGCGCCGTGCCGAAGGCGTCCATGACGAAGACGTCGCACAGCGCGGCGTACTGCTTCGCGGTGTCGTCGAGGTTCTTCTTCTCCCCCTTGTTGAAGCGGCAGTTCTCCAGCAGCACCACTTCGCCGGCGGCTACGTCGAATCCGCCCCCCACCCAGTCCTTGACGACGCGCACCGGCTTGCCGAGCTTGGCGGCCATCACCTCGGCCACCGGCTTGAGCGAGTTCTCCTCGGAGTACTCGCCTTCGGTCGGGCGGCCGAGGTGGGAGGTGACCATCACTTTCGCGCCGGCCTTGAGGCAGTGCTCGATGGTCGGCATGGAGGCCGTGATGCGGGCGTCGGAGGTGACCTTGCCGTCCTTGACCGGCACGTTGAGGTCGGCGCGGATGAACACGCGCTTGCCCTTGAGGTCGAGATCGGTCATGCGGATGAAATGGGGCATGTCAGGCCTCCTGAAGGGCCGCCCCGAAGGAGGCCTGCGCCCCCCCGGGGGGCAGCGAACGAACGTGAGCGTGGGGGTACATCATTTCCTCCTGGAAGATAAGCGGTAGGGGCTGGGCGATCCCAGGCCTTACGACTCATGCATTTGAGGGGCGTCAGACAGCGGGCCGGGCTGCGGCCCGCCGTCCTCCAGCGGCTGACTTTTACTTCGCGACGTGCTTGACGAAGCGCAGCATGTTGCAGGTGTAGCCGTACTCGTTGTCGTACCAGGCGACGACCTTGACGAAGGTCTTGTCCAGGGCGATGCCGGCCTCGGCGTCGAAGATCGAGGGCTGCGAATTGCCGCGGAAGTCGGTGGCGACGACCTTATCCGCGGTGTAGCCGAGCACGCCCTTCAGCGCCCCTTCGGACGCAGCCTTCATCGCCTTGCAGATGTCCTCGTAGGCGGCTTCCTTGTTCAGTTCGACGGTGAGGTCGACCACCGAGACGTCGGAGGTCGGCACGCGGAAGGCCATGCCGGTGAGCTTCTTGTTCAGTTCGGGCAGCACCACGCCGACGGCCTTGGCGGCGCCGGTCGAGGACGGGATGATGTTCTCGAGGATGCCGCGGCCGCCGCGCCAGTCCTTGGAAGAGGGGCCGTCGACCGTCTTCTGCGTCGCGGTGGCGGCGTGCACGGTGGTCATCAGGCCGCGCTTGATGCCCCAGTTGTCGTTGAGCACCTTGGCCACGGGCGCGAGGCAATTGGTGGTGCAGGAAGCGGCGGAGACGATCTTCTCGCCGGCATACTTCTCGTGGTTCACGCCATAGACGAACATCGGCGTGTCGTCCTTCGAGGGGGCAGACTGCACGACCTTCTTCGCGCCGGCGTCGATGTGCTTCTGGCAGGTGTCCTTGGTGAGGAAGAAGCCGGTGGATTCGATGACGACGTCGGCGCCGACCTCGTTCCACTTCAGGTTGGCGGGATCCTTCTCGGCGGTGAGGCGGATCTTCTTGCCGTTGACGATCAGGTTATTGCCCTCGACGGAGATGCTGCCGTTGAAGCGGCCATGCACGGAGTCGTACTGCAGCATGTAGGCCAGGTAGCCGGGCTCGAGCAGGTCGTTGATGGCGACGACTTCGATCTCGGGGAAGTCCTTGGCGATTGCGCGGAATGCCATGCGGCCGATGCGACCGAAACCGTTGATGCCGACTTTGATAGCCATAATTCGTTCTCCAGAAGAAAGTTACAAAACCGATTTCACGGCTTTCGCGACGTTTTCCGCCGTGAAGCCGAATTCCTTGAACAGCACGCCGGCCGGGGCCGATTCGCCGAAGCGGTCGAGGCCGACCACCGCGCCTTCCAGCCCGACATACTTGTACCAGCCGCCGGTCACGCCGGCCTCCACGGCGACGCGCGGCAGGCCCTTGGGCAGCACGCTTGCCTTGTAGGCCGCCTCCTGGCGGTCGAAGGCGTTGGTGTTCGGCATGGAGACGACGCGCACCGCGACGCCCTCCTGCGCCAGCGCCGCCTGCGCCTTGATGGCCAAATCCACTTCCGAGCCGGTGGCGATGATCACCGCCTGGGCTTTGCCGTCTGCTTCCGCGAGGACGTATCCGCCTCGTGCGATGTTCGTCAACTGCGCTGCGTCCCGCTTGACGAAGGGCAGGTTCTGCCGCGACAGGCACAGCGCCGACGGGCCGCTGCGCTTTTCCACGGCCTGCGTCCACGCCACCATCGTCTCGACGGTGTCGCAGGGGCGCCAGACGTCCATGTTCGGGATCATGCGCAGCGTGGCGGTCTGCTCGACCGGCTGGTGCGTCGGGCCGTCCTCGCCGAGACCGATGGAGTCGTGCGTGAACACGTAGATCACGCGCTGCTTCATCAGCGCCGACATGCGCAGGGCGTTGCGGGCATATTCCGAGAACATCAGGAAGGTGCCGCCGAAGGGCAGGACGCCGCCGTGCAGGGCCATGCCGTTCATGATGTGCGACATGCCGAACTCGCGCACGCCATAGGAAATGTAGTTGCCCGGCGTGCGGCCGGAGACGTGCTTGCAGCCCGTCCAGTTGGTCAGGTTGGATCCGGTCAGGTCGGCCGAGCCGCCAACGAACTCGGGCAGGGCCGGCGCCAGGGCGTTGATGGCGATTTGCGAAGCCTTGCGCGTGGCCACGGTCTCGCCCTTCTCATTGGCGGCGGCGATGGCCTTCTTCGCGTGCTCGCTCCAGTTGGCGGGCAATTCGCCGGCCATGCGGCGCTTGTACTCGGCGGCCAGGTCGGGGTGCGCCTTGGCATAGCGATCGAACTTGTGCTGCCACTCGGATTCGGCTGCGGCGCCTTTCTTCTTCGCATCCCAGGCCTCATAGATTTCCTGCGGAATCTCGAAGGGCGGGAACACCCAGCCCATGTGCGGGCGGGCGGCGGCGATCTCGGCGTCGCCCAGCGGCGCGCCGTGCACGTCGTGGGTGCCGACCTTGTTGGGCGAGCCCAGGCCGATGCGGGTCTTGCAGCAGATCAGGGTCGGCCGCGAGGTTTCCGCCTTGGCCTTGTTGATGGCGGCGTGAATCGCCTCGGGATCATGGCCGTTCACATTGGCGATGACCTGCCAGCCATAGGCTTCGAAGCGCTTCGGCGTGTCGTCGGTGAACCAGCCTTCGACGTGGCCGTCGATGGAAATGCCGTTGTCGTCCCAGAAGGCCGTCAGCTTGCCCAGGCCCCAGGTGCCGGCCAGCGCGCAGGCTTCGTGCGAGATGCCTTCCATCAGGCAGCCGTCGCCGAGGAAGGCGTAGGTGCGGTGGTCGACGATGTCGTGGCCGGGACGGTTGAACTCGGCGGCGAGCAGCTTCTCCGCCATGGCCATGCCGACGGCGTTGGTGATGCCCTGGCCGAGCGGGCCGGTGGTGGTCTCCACGCCTGGCGTGTAACCGTATTCGGGATGCCCCGGCGTCTTGCTGTGGAGCTGGCGGAAATTCTTGATGTCGTCGATCGTGACATCGTAGCCGGTCAGATGCAGCAGGGCGTAGATGAGCATCGAGCCGTGGCCGTTGGAGAGCACGAAACGGTCGCGGTCGGCCCACTTCGGATTGGCCGGGTTGTGGCGCAGGTGGTGGTTCCACAGCACCTCGGCGATTTCCGCCATGCCCATGGGCGCGCCCGGATGGCCGGACTTGGCTTTCTCCACCGCGTCCATGGCGAGGGCGCGGATGGCACTGGTCAGGTTGTTGAACACGGGCGTCTCGAAATCGGCAAAAGTGGCACTCTGTGCGGACATGATGTATTCCTTATTGCTCGTCAGTCGTGCCGGCTGGAAAGCCGTTAATTATCTTCCAAACCGGTCGTTATTGGTAGGCAGCCTGTTTTTCAGGCGCGCTTGCGATTCTCCATGAGCTGCAGAATGAGCGGGGTGAGGACGAGCTGAATGGCCAGCTCCATCTTGCCGCCCGGCACCACGATGCAGTTCGGCCGCGACATGAAGGAGTCGTGGATCATCGTCAGCAGGTAGGGGAAGTTTACCCCGTGCGGGTCGCGGTAGCGGATCACCACGAAGGACTCGTCCAGCGTCGGGATGTCGCGGGCGATGAAGGGGTTGGAAGTATCCACCACCGGCACGCGCTGGAAGTTGATGTGGGTGCGCGAGAACTGCGGCGTGATGTAGTGCACATAGTCGTACATGCGGCGCAGGATGGTCTGCGTCACCGCCTCGACCGAGTAGCCGCGGGTGCTGGTGTCGCGGTGGATTTTCTGGATCCACTCCAGATTGACTGTCGGCACCACGCCGACGAGCAGGTCGGTATGGCGGGCAACGTCTACGGTATCCGTCTTGACGCCGCCGTGGAGGCCCTCGTAAAACAGGAAGTCGGTGCCTTGGGGCAGATCCTCCCAGGGCGTGAAGGTGCCAGGCTTCTGCTTCCACGGTTCGGCCTCCTCCTCGTTGTGAAGGTAGTAGCGGCGCTTGCCGGTGCCGGTCTCGCCGTAGCCCTTGAAGAGGGCTTCGAGTTCCTCGAAGATGTTGGCTTCCGGGCCGAAGTGGCTGATGTGCTCGCACACGCCGGCCTTCTCCGACATCTGGATGGCCTTCTTCATTTCCTCACGGTCGTACTTGTGGAAGCTGTCGCCCTCGATCACGGCGGCGCTGATGTTCTCGCGCCTGAAGATGTGCTCGAAGGAGCGTTTGACCGTGGACGTGCCGGCGCCTGAGGAACCGGTGATGGCGATGACGGGGTGCTTGGCTGACATGGTCGTATCTCCTCAAATCGTTGCGAATTCGCTCTGTCGCCGTCTCGGGAAGCGGGCAGACGAAAAAGCGGCGCCCGCGATCGGATGGGCGACGCTTCTGCTGCCGGGTGACGACGAAGGATGAGGTTTCGGCGCTCGTGGCGGCCTGTCACCCTTCCTTAATGGATAACAAGACTCTAATGGTCTTGATCCATAAGTTCCATTCACTTTTTCTTATCGAATGAATAAGCAAATTTTGATATTCTTGGCGCTATTCGCAACCGCCCGGTGAAAGCTGCGCCCCTTGGATATCACCGTTTTCAGCAGCCCGCCCCTGAGCCGGGAACCGCGCGGCCTGCCCTCCGCCCAGTACAACCTGGCCCGCATGCTGCAGGCGCGCAGCCCGCGCGGGGTGGCATTCGTGCCCATCCGCGGCATGCAGTTCCTGGCGATCCTCGATGCCGAGGAGTTCATTTTCGTGGACAGCCAGTACAAGCAGTGGGCCGTGCTGGCCTGGCAGGGGTTCCGGCCGCAGGCGCGCGCCTCTCTGGACGACCCGGTGCCGTTCGAGGCGGTCTTCTACCGTGCGGACGCGCAGGCATTGCAGCGGCAGCTTCAGTCGGAGTTGTTCAAGGCCATGCAGGCCCTGGCGCGCCGGGAGCGGATCGAGGGGCCGGCGAGGGTGATCAAGTTCCAGCGCCCCGCAGACGGCCGGTGATCGAGAGTCTGGTTTAGTCGTCCTCGCCGAGTTCGGGATCCCATCCGAGTGACTTGGCGCGCGCGATCGCTTCCTCATAGATGCGGGTGTGCCGGGCGCGAAGGTCCGGTGGCAGCAGGCTGGGCAGGTTGGCATACGGCTCCCATGCCAGTGCGACCTTCTCGTACAGGTTCTGCATCTGGCTTGCCGGCCAGCCGGCGCAGGTTTCGGTCTCCGGCAGCAAGCCGAAGGTCCAGGCGTCGCGCACAATCCGGCCCAGATGGCTCATGCCGCCGTGGGTGTCGTCATGCAGGCCGACGTAATGGTTGTCCTTGATTTCCGCCATGATCTTCCCTATCGCGTCAGGCCTGCATAGAGCAGGGGCAATTTCTCGGGCAGGCGCTCGACATGGTCCACCACCATGTAATTCTTCTGTCCGAAGATGCGCGACACGTACTGATCGGCGCGCGGATCGAGGCTCATGCAGTAGGTGACGATACCACCCTTTGCGACCTCCTCGACGGCCTTCTTGGTGTCGAAGCGCAGGTACTGCGGGTCGCGCACGTCGACATCCGCGGGCTCGCCGTCGGTGATGACGATCAACAGCTTTTTCGCCGAGCGCTGCAGGTTCAGGTGATGCCCGGCATGGCGGATGGCCGCGCCCATGCGGGTGGAGCGCTGGCCGGTCATGCCGGCAAGCCTGGCCTTGGGTGTTTCGTTCCAGTGCTGATCAAAGTCCTTGAAGCGGATGTACTCGACGTCATGGCGACCGTCCGAGCAGAAGCCGTGGATGGCGAAGGGGTCGCCCACCTTGCTGATCGCGTCGGCCAGCAGCACGCAGGCCTGGCGGGTGAGGTCGAGCACCGAGTAGTCCTGATCCTGCACGATCTCGTTGGTCGATTCGGACAGGTCGAGCAGGACGAGGATCGAGAAATCGCGGATCTTCCTGACCGAGCGCATCATGATGCGCGGATCGGGCTGGTTGCCGAGGCGGATGTCGGTGAAGCTGGCGATCGCCGCGTTGATGTCGATCTCGTCGCCGTCCTCGAGCCTGCGGATGCGCTGCACGCCTTGCGGCTGCATCGCGTCGAGCAGGAACTTCATGCGATGGATTTCCCGCTTGTATTGCGCGGCGATGGCCTCGATGATCTGCAGGTCGCCGGACTTGGCGCGCTTCTCAAGCACAGTGGCCCAGGCTGGCCGCTCGAGCTGAATCTGGTAATCCCATTCGGAATAATGGAAGGGGTCTGACACTGGCTCCTTGCCTTCCAGTTCGTTGTAGCTCTTGCCCCCGCTTTCCTCGCCGATGTTCTCGTAGGGAAAGAGTTCCGTGTCCAGCACCCAGACTTCCTCGGCGTCGTCGCCGGCGTTCTCGACGTCGACCTCGTTGGCCATCTCGATCGCGCTGACGTATTTGCGCACCTGCTTGACGGACTCGTATCCGGCGTTGGCGGCCTTGTTGAAGTCGAATTCCTCGAATTCCCAGAAATAGCGGTTGTCGTCGCGATAGGGCGCATCGAGCAGGTCGGTGCGCGGATTGAACGCGATTCTTTTCTGGCTCAGGCTGTGCGCGAGCTGGACGCCGACTTCCCAGGAGGTGTGGTTGTTGTCCAGCCTGTCCTGCGCAAGCGCGAAGAGCGAGCGGGCCTCGAGGATCCATGGATCGTCGTCCTGATAGCCGTCGTCGAGCAGGGCGCGCGCCAGGCGATTGAGATAACCGCCCACGCTGGTATTCATGTCGGGCGTGGCCGTGTGCAGCCTGCACCAGATCTGCTTCAGGCCCGGGAAGCGCCGGATGGAGAGGGTTTCCACCCGCGCATCCTCGATCACGCCGATGACCGCCATCTGCATGGGGTTGAGCGCTTCGGCGGAGATGGGATGCTTCGTCTCGACCACGTGGGCGGCGCAATGCGCGGCGGTGGCGCGATACAACTCGAGGCCGGAAACCGGTTCGCAGCCCTCCGGGGCGAAATCGTCGAAGGCGTCCGGCAGGTGCAGCAGGTAGTCCTCGATGTAGGGCCGGTAGCCTTCGCGGGTCTCGAAGTCGCCGGAAGTCGGGCGCATGAAGAAGTCGCGCGCCCACAAGGCACGCAGGTACATGTTGATGCGCCGCTGCACATCCACCAGCAGAACGCCCTTGCGCTCCTTCTGCAGCATCGCCAGCGACTCCTTGGAGTCGAGGCTGAAATACTTGATCTGCTCCTCGTAGTTGGTGCGGTGGGCGTGGGCACCCCACAGGGCCCAGCGGCGCAGGCCGCCCAGTGTCAGTTGCTGGAAAAGCACTTCCAGCTTGTCCAGCATCGGGCGCACGCCGCGCGGCGCCTGGGAGATCAGGGTGTTGATGAATTGCAGGTACTTGAGGAAAAGCTCGGCGTCGCCCAGCCGATTGGCGGCGGTGGCCGATGTGGCCAGCAGAAGCTCGATCACCGCGCCCGAGGTGCGCGAGGCCAGCATCAGCGAAGCGGCGGCCAGATCGCCGACCACGTCCTCGCCGACTTCCTTGGCGACCATGGGCGCTTCCTCTATCCAGGTCTCGACCAGCGAGTCGCCCTTTCCCAGCCCGCGAATGGCGGCCACGCCTTTCAGATAGTTGTCCAGGCCGCGCGGCGAGAACACCTTGGTTGCTTCGTGCCAGCCGGCCTTCAGCACTTCCTGGCTGTGCGGCGACAGATCCTCCAGAAGTTCTGCGTAGTCAGCGAGATTGATCGACATGGCTTGCCTCGAAGAGTCGAGCGGGCGCGGCGGCCGGCTGCAACATTCAGAAGAACGTGGTGACCGCCGCATCCAGCGCGTCGCGCATGTCGGGGTCGTCGGTGATTGGGCGCACCAGCGCGACGCGGCAGGCGGCCTCCGGCTTGACGCCCTTGGCGATCAGACTGCCGGCGTAGATCAGCATGCGGGTGGACAGGCCTTCGTCCAAGCCGTGGCCCTTGAGGTTGCGCGAACGCTCGGCGACCGACACCAGCTTGCCGGCGATTTCAGCGCCAACGCCGGATTCGTGCATGACGATTTCGGTTTCAATGGCGTGCTCGGGATAAGTGAAATCCAGCCCGCCGAAGCGCTGCTTGGTGGACTGTTTCAGGTCCTTCATCAACGACTGGTAACCGGGATTGTAGGAAATCACGATCTGGAAATCGGGGTGGGCGTGGACCAGTTCGCCCTTTTTTTCCAGCGGCAGCACGCGGCGGTTGTCTGTCAGCGGGTGGATCACCACGGTGGTGTCCTGGCGCGCCTCTACCACTTCGTCGAGATAGCAGATCGCGCCATGCCGCGCGGCGATGGCGAGCGGGCCGTCCTGCCATTCGGTGCCTTGGGCGGAGAGCAGGAAGCGGCCGACCAGGTCGGAAGCCGTCATGTCCTCGTTGCAGGCCACGGTGATCAGCGGCCGGCCCAGCTTGTGCGCCATGTATTCGACGAAGCGCGTCTTGCCGCAGCCGGTGGGACCCTTGAGCATCATCGGCATGCGCACGGAGTAGGCGGCCTCGAACAACTCCACCTCGTCGGCGACCGGACGATAGTAGGGTTGCTGGCTGATGCGGTATTGATCGACGATAGTGCTCATGAAGGAGACTCCTTGAAAGAAGACATAGTTGTCCACGAATGGCCCGGCCACATTCTCGCTTGCCATTCGTCGGCATGCTCAGGCCGGCGAACCAGAAAAAAAGCCCCCGCTGCGCTTGCCGCGCGGCGGGGGCCGGGTGCCGCTGACCGCCGCGCGACTTAAACCGTCTTGCCGCGGAAGATCACCATGGCCGCACCTTGCGACTGCTTGAAGTTGTCGTAGCCGACCAGGCGAACATGGTTGTTCGGATTGGCCTTGCGGCAGGCTTCGGCTTCGGCCAGCACGACGGATACATCGGTTTCGCCGAACATCGGCAGCTTCCACATGTACCAGTAGGAGTCCATCATGTACTCCGGCTCGATATGCTCGATGGCCGGATTCCAGCCTTTTTTCACCAGGTACTCGACCTGCTTCTTGATGTTGGCCGCATCCATCGCGGGCAGATAGGAGAAGGTCTCGAATTTCCGGCTGGCGGGGTCGGAGAGGCGAGAGTTGTAATCCATCACGTCAGACATTTCGTTTCCTTTCGAATGGGTTTTTTGATCCCGGATCGCGCTCTGGCGCGTCCGGGATGACCATGCAATCAACGCTAATTACTTGTGGGCGACGTCCAATTTGTCGACCGTGTCGAACTCGAACTTGATCTCTTTCCAGGTTTCCATGGCGATCTTCAGTTCGGGCGAATGCTTGGCGGCCTCGGTCAGGATGGCCTTGCCTTCCTTCTCGACGGCAACGCCGCGGTTGCGCGCTTCGACGCAGGCTTCCAGCGCGACGCGGTTGGCGGCAGCACCCGCCGCGTTGCCCCAGGGGTGACCCAAAGTGCCGCCGCCGAACTGCAGCACGGAGTCGTCGCCGAAGATGGTCACCAGGGCGGGCATGTGCCAGACGTGGATGCCGCCGGAGGCGACCGGCATGACGCCGGGCATGGAGCCGAAATCCTGGTCGAACATGATGCCGCGGCTGCGGTCTTCCTTGATGAATTTGTCGCGCATGATGTCGATCCAGCCCAGGGTCGCGTCGCGGTCCCCTTCCAGCTTGCCGACGACGGTGCCGGAGTGCAGGTGGTCGCCGCCGGACAGACGCAGACACTTGGTCAGCACGCGGAAGTGAATGCCGTGGTGCGGGTTGCGATCGAGCACGGCGTGCATGGCGCGATGGATGTGCAGCAGCATGCCGTTATCGCGGCACCAGTTGGCCAGGCCGGTGTTGGCGGTGAAGCCGCCGGTCAGGTAGTCGTGCATGATGATCGGCGCGCCGATTTCCTTGGCGAACTCGGCCCGCTTGTACATCTCTTCCGGGGTGGGTGCGGTCACGTTCAGGTAGTGGCCCTTGCGCTCGCCGGTTTCGCGCTGCGCTTTTTCGGTCGCTTCCTGGACGAAGGCGAAACGGTCGCGCCAGCGCATGAAGGGCTGGCTGTTGACGTTTTCGTCGTCCTTGGTGAAATCGAGGCCGCCGCGCAGGCACTCGTACACGGCGCGGCCGTAGTTCTTGGCGGACAGGCCCAGCTTCGGCTTGATGGTGCAGCCCAGCAGGGGACGTCCGTACTTGTTCATCTTGTCGCGCTCGACCTGGATGCCGTTGGGGGGGCCGCCGCAGGTCTTCACATAGGCGATCGGGAAGCGCACGTCTTCCAGGCGCAGGGCGCGCAGGGCTTTGAAGCCGAATACGTTGCCGACCAGGGAGGTCAGCACGTTGACGATGGAGCCTTCCTCGAACAAGTCGATCGGGTAGGCCACGAAGGCGTAGAAGCAGGTGTCGTCGCCGGGCACGTCCTCGATCTTGTAGGCGCGGCCCTTGTAGTAGTCCAGGTCGGTCAGCAGGTCGGTCCACACCGTGGTCCAGGTGCCGGTGGACGACTCGGCGGCCACGGCGGCGGCGACTTCCTCGCGCGGCACGCCCGGCTGCGGGGTGACCTTGAAACAGGCCAGGAGGTCGGTATCGAGCGGGGTGTACTCCGGCGTCCAGTAGGTCTGCCGGTATTCCTTCACGCCGGCGTTGTAGGTCTTAACAGCCATGTGTTCCTCCAATAGAAATGGATTGGGATTGCCTCAAAACTTTTTTCGGCGGGGCCTGAGGTGGAAGCATGATGCAGAAATCCAATCATCAATAACATTCACTTATTCTAATCTCTAGCATAATAAAAAGCTTATTGTTAGCGTACAGGCCAGACTGCCGCCCGTGAAGGGCCGGGACGCGGGTCGAAGATCGCATCCATAAGAATCAATCACGATTTCTTATCACGATGATAAGATTTTAAAAAAGTCAGCCGCAGGCGCCCCGGATTCAACTTACAGGAGCCGAATCATGAAGCATGTCACCTTGCGCCAACTGAAGGTTTTCGAAACGGTGGCGCGCCACCTGTCGTTCTCCCGCGCCGCCGAGGAGCTGCACCTGACCCAGCCGGCCGTCTCCATGCAGGTGAGAAGCCTCGAGGAGCAGGCGGGGCTGCCGCTGACCGAGCAGGTGGGCAAGAAGATATTCCTCACGGAAGCCGGCGTCGAAGTGGCGCGCCACGCCCGCGTCATCGCCCAGCAGCTGCGCGAGGCGGAAGAGGCGCTGGCGGCGATGAAGGGGATGCGCGGCGGCCTGCTCAACATCGGCGTGGTGTCTACCGCCAAGTATTTCGCGCCGCGACTGCTGACATCCTTCCGCCAGGCGCATCCGGAAGTCGAATTGCGCCTGGGCGTTCACAATCGCGGGGACATCGTGCGGCAACTGGCCGACAACGAGATCGACCTCGCCATCATGGGACGGCCGCCGCAGGAGCTGGAGACGGTGTCCGAGCCCTTCGCAGAGAATCCGCTGGTTTTCGTGGCGGCGCCGGACCACCCCCTTGCCAAGGCGAAGAACATCGAGCCGAAGCAGCTTGCCGAGGAGAGCTTTCTCTTGCGCGAACCCGGCTCGGGCACGCGGGCCGCAATGGAGCGCTTCCTGGCGGACAATGGCGTGGTGCCGCAGCGCACGGTGGAGATGACCAGCAACGAGACCATCAAGCAGGCCGTCATGGCCGGCATGGGCATTTCCTTCATTTCAGAGCGCACGCTCGTGCTCGAGCTCGCCACCGGGAATATCGCCCGGCTGGACGTAAAGGGTACGCCGCTGAAGCGTCACTGGTACGTGGTGCACCGCGCGGAGAAACGCCTGCTGCCGGTGGCCCAGGCCTTTCATCAATACTTGCTGGAGGAAAGCGGCGGGATGGACGAGCCGGCACCATCGAGGATCGGCTTCGCTGAAACAAAGCCAAAGGGAAAAAAGCCGGCGCCGAAGAAGAAAGCCGCTGCTAGCGGCGCGAGCGGATCCAGTCGCGCCAGGCGATGAACAGCTCGGGATCGCTGGCGGCGATCACCGAGCGCTTCCACAGATCGTCCGCGTCGAAGTCGTCGTGTTTCAGCGAGCACAGGCGTCCGCCGGCCTCTTCGAGGATGAGGCGGCCGGCGGCGTAGTCCCACAGCTTCTGCCCGCCGTGCAGCAGCAGGTCGAGGCGGCCAGCGGCGGCGTAGCACCACTCCAGGGTGCTGCAACCAAAGTTGCGCTGCGAGTAATAGGGCGGCCGCGTGGCGAGGTCGTCGCCGAGCTTCTTCGGGATGCGCTTGAAGTCGACGCCGGCGACGCATTCGGCCAGGCTCGCCGCCTGAGGCCGCAGCGGCAAACGCAGGCCGTTCATGGTGGCGCCGCCGTCGCGCGAGGCAGAGAACATCTCGCGCGTGGCAGGGTCGTAGACCACGCCGACGACGGCGCTGCCTTCGATGAAGTAGGCCACCGAGATGGCAAAAAAAGGCAGGCCGGCGACGAAGTTGGTGGTGCCGTCGATGGGGTCGACGCACCACAGCCCCTCGGCGCCCTCATCCCACATCTGGCGCTGCTCCGCCTCGCTCATTTCCTCCTCGCCCAGCACCGGGCGCGGACGCAGCCGCTGCAGCCGTTCGGCGAGCGCGCGCTGGGCGGCGATGTCCACCTCGGTGAAGATGGTGCCATCGGCCTTGTGCTCGCGCACCACGTGCAGGTAGCGCGGCATCACCACCTGCGCAGCGACCTCGCGCACCACCTGGGTGACGGCGGCGCACAGTTCGTAATAAGGGGAACTCACGCGCCCTCTTTCCACTTGATCGAACAGCCCATGCCGGGGATCTGCTCGCGCGGCCCTTCACCGGTTCTTGCCACCTGCAGCATGGCTTCGAACAGGTCGCGCCGTGCCGCGGCGACTGACTCCTTGCGCGAGGCGTCCAGGCGGCCGCGGTACTGCAATTCGAGGTGCGCGTTGAATCCGAAGAAATCCGGCGTGCATACCGCGCCGTAGGCTTTCGCCACCGCCTGGGTTTCGTCGAGGACGTAGGGAAACGGGAAGTCCATTCGGCGTGCGATGGCCACCATGTTGTCCCAGGCGTCTTCCGGGTAGTCGGTCGGGTCGTTGGACATGACGGCGATGGCGCCGATGCCGTGGCCCTTGAGTTCGCGGCAGTCGCGCACGATGCGGTCGAGCACCGCCTTGACGTAGGGGCAGTGGTTGCAGATGAACATCACCAGCAGGCCGTTGGGGCCGCGCGCGCTGGCGAGCGTATGACGCACGCCGTCGGTGCCGGGCAGTTCGAACCCGGGTGCTTTCCAGCCGAAGTCGCAGATGGGGGTGCTGAGGCTGACCATGACGAATAGTGTGGGAAAAAATCGATGGCTGCGGAATAATATCATGATGGTTCCTCGCTTCTATTGCCCGCAGCCGCTGGCGCCCCGCGGCATGGCCGAACTGCCGCCTGCCACCGCGCACCATGCGCTGCGCGTGCTGCGCCTGGGCGTCGGGGATAGCGTGACGCTGTTCAGCGGTGAGGGCGGCGAGTTCCCCGGCCGCATCATTGAGACCGGCCGCTACGTGCGCGTGCAGCTTGACGATTGGCGCGACATCGAACGCGAATCGCCGCTTGATCTGGTGCTGGCGCAGGCGCTGCCCGCGGGCGACAGAATGGACTGGGTCGTGCAGAAGGCCGTCGAGCTGGGCGTGGCGCGCATCCAGCCCCTGCGCACAGCGCGCAGCGTGGTGAAGCTCGCGGGCGAGCGCGCGGAACGGCGTGTCGAACACTGGCGCCAGGTGGCCATCTCCGCCTGCGAGCAGTGCGGGCGCAATCGACTGCCGGAGGTGGCGCCGATTCTTGACCTGCGGCAATGGCTCGGCCGCCTGGAGCAAGATAATGGAGTACGCCGCTTCCTCCTCGTGCCCGGCGCGGCGCGGCGGCCGCGCGAACTGGGGGGCGGCGGCAGGTTCATTCTGCTGATCGGACCAGAGGGCGGATTGAGCGAGGAGGAAGCCGCTCTGGCAAGGGCAGCGGGTTTCGAGGGCCTGACGCTCGGGCCGCGCATCCTGCGCACGGAAACGGCGGGTCCGGCAGTGCTGGCGGCACTCGGCGCGCTGCACGGCGATCTTTGAGGAAGGGAGAATCGACATGTTCGAATCGGCGGAACTCGGGCACAAAATCGACAAGGCCACCTACGACAAGCAGGTGCCGCAGCTGCGCGCCGATCTGCTCGACGCCCAGTACGACATGGGGGAGCTGAAGAAGTACGCGGTCATCATCCTCGTCAACGGCGTCAACGGCGCCGGCAAGGGCGAGACGGTGAATCTGCTGAATGCCTGGATGGATCCGCGCCATATCCAGACGCATGCCTTCCCGCCGCCCACCGACGAGGAGCGCGAGCGGCCGTTCATGTGGCGTTTCTGGCGGGCCCTGCCGCCCAAGGGCAAGATTGGCATCCTGTTCGGCAACTGGTATACGGATCCCATCGTCAATCGCGCACGCAAAATCACCAAGGCAGCGGATCTCGACCAGTCGATCGAGGAGATCAACCGTTTCGAGAAGATGCTGGCAGACGAGGGCACGCTCATCCTCAAAGTCTGGATGCATCTTTCCAAGGAGGCGCAGAAGAAGCGCCTCAAGGCGCTGGAGAAGAACAGGAAAACACGCTGGCGCGTGACCAGGGCCGACTGGGAACACTTCGCCATGTACGACAAGTTCCGCAAGGTTTCCGAGCGCGTGCTACGCCATACCAGCACGGGCTACGCGCCGTGGATCGTCGTCGAGGGCGCCGACGAGAACTACCGCTCGCTCACCGTTGCCGGGATCCTGCTGGATGCCTTGCGCAAGCGCCAGAAGATCGAGCAGACGCGGGGTTGGAAGGCGCGCAGCGCAGCCGCGCCCCTGCCCCAGGCGCTGGATTCGCGCGACCTCATCAACTCCCTGGGCATGAGCCTGGCGCTGTCCAAGAAGCGTTTCGAGAAGGACCTCGAGAAATACCAGGGGCGCCTGAACCTGCTCACGCGCAACCCGAAGTTCAGGGAGCATTCCCTCATTGTGGTGTTCGAGGGGGCGGACGCCGCCGGCAAGGGCGGCAGCATCCGCCGCATCACCGGCGCGCTGGATGCGCGCCAGTATCAGACCATCCCGATCGCCGCGCCGACCGAGGAGGAGCGCGCCCAGCCCTACCTGTGGCGCTTCTGGCGGCAGGTGCCGCGTGTCGGGCGCATCACAATATTCGACCGTTCCTGGTACGGCCGCGTACTGGTGGAGCGCGTCGAGGGGTTTTGCCAGGAAGCCGACTGGATGCGCGCCTACGCAGAAATCAACGACTTCGAGGATCAGCTGGTGCGCAGCGGCGCGATCGTCGTCAAGTTCTGGCTGACCATCACGGCGGAGGAGCAGTTGAAGCGTTTCAAGGAGCGCGAGAAGACCCGCTTCAAGCGCTTCAAGATCACCGACGAGGACTGGCGCAACCGCAAGAAGTGGGATGAGTACGAGCATGCCGTCTGTGACATGGTCGACCGCAGCAGCACCGAGATTGCGCCGTGGACGCTGGTCGAGGCGAACGACAAATACCACGCGCGCATCAAGGTGCTGAAGACCCTGTGCGATCGCCTCGAGGATGCGCTGAAGTAGGGGCCTGAACGGAGCAAGCCGCCGACAAACGGCGGCTATGGGGCGTACAACGGTATGGGGACGTGAAATAATTCCGCCCGCATGCTGTTTTCATGGGCTAAAATTCAAGCAAAACATCGAGTTGGATGTGCTGTTTAACAGGGTTTCTCGGCAAGCTGACATGACTGCGCCCGAATCGACACGGCAATACGTCTCCTGGTTCCGCCAGGCGGCGCCCTATATCCACGCCTTTCGCGGTCGCACCTTCGTCATCGGCTTCGACGGCGAGGTGGCGCAGGGCGCGCTGGCGCAGGCGCTGGCGCAGGATTGCAACCTGCTCGCGGCCCTCGGCATCCGCCTGGTGCTGGTGCATGGCGCCCGGCCGCAGATCGAGGCGGAACTGATGCGACGCGGCCTCAAGGCGCGCTATCACAAGGGATTGCGCGTGACCGACGCGGAGGCGCTCGAATGCGTCAAGTCGGCGATGGGCGTCACCCGCCTGGAGATCGAGGCGCTCCTCTCGCAGGGGCTGCCGAACACCCCGATGGCCGGCGCCCACATGCGCGTGACCGGCGGCAATTTCATCACCGCCAAGCCGGTCGGCGTGGTCGACGGCATCGACTTCCAGTTCACGGGCGCGGTTCGCAAGATCATCGCCAACGAGATCGCCGCCGATCTCGACCAGCAGAACGTGGTGCTGATCAGCCCCATCGGCGTTTCTCCGGCCGGCGAGATCTTCAACCTCAGCATGGAGGAGGTTGCCGAGGCGGTGGCGATTGCGCTGCAGGCGGAGAAGCTCATTTTCCTGTGCGACGCGCCGGGCGTGACGGACGGCCGCGGCAAGCTGGTGGAGGCGATCACCGCGGACGAGGCCGAGCGGGTGCTGAAGAAACCGAAGCGCCTCACCGAGGACCTCGGGCTCTACCTGCCCTGCTGCATGCGCGCCAGCCGGGCCGGCGTCAATCGCGCCCATCTGGTCGACCGGGACATCGACGGCGGTTTGCTCCTCGAGCTCTTCACCCACGAGGGGGTCGGCACGGTCGTCACGCGCGACCCGCTGGCGCGCTTGCGCGAGGCGACGATCGACGACGTTGCCGCCATCGTCGGCCTGATTGCTCCGCTGGAGGCGGACGGCACGCTGGTGCGGCGCGGGCGAGAGTTGCTGGAAATGGAGATTGGCCGCTTTTCCGTGCTGGAGCACGATGGCGTGGTGCTCGGCTGCGCCGCGCTGTACCCCTTCAGCAAGGACAAGGCGGCGGAACTCGCCTGCCTGGCCATCGATTCCGAATATCGCCGCGTCGGCTACGGCGAGCAACTGCTGCACTACATGGAGGCGCGGGCCCGCAAGATCGGCCTCAAGCGGCTGTTCGTCCTGACGACGCGCACCTCTCACTGGTTCCTCGAACGCGGCTTCAAGGAGGTCGGGGTCGACCTCCTGCCGAGCCAGAAGCGGGAACTCTACAACTGGCACCGTCGCTCCAAGGTCTTCGGCAAGACCTTGTAGGGTCTCATGCTCGACTTCCTCAAAGGCCTCACGCACTCGCTGCGCTTCCGCCTCATCGCGGCGTCCTGCCTCGTCCTGGTGCTCGTGCTGTGGGTGCAGGTGGCCAACAGCGTGCGCCTGCTCGACGACGCGCTGGTGGCGTTGGAAAATCGCCACCTGGCCGAGCTGCAGGTATTGCACAACGCTTCCCTGGCGGCGCCGCTGGTCGAGCGCGACTACGTCAAGCTGTCGCGGCTGGTCATGCAGTTGGGGCAGCAGAAGGGCGTCAGCTATGTCGTCCTGAAGGACGAGGCGCAGCGTGTCGTCGCCGCCGAGGGTTGGGATCCTGCCCGGCCCCTGCCGGGCCCACTGCGGGATTTTGCCCACCTGCCGCGCGAGGCCGAGCGTTTCGACAGCATGACAGCGTTGCGCATCGGCGACCGGGTGGTGGGCAGCGTGCACTTCGGCATCGAAACCCAGTTCCTGCGCCAGGCCAGCTACCAGCTGCTCTGGCAGAGCATGGCCATCGGCTGGGTGGCGTTCCTGCTGACGGTGGTCCTGCTGGCCTTGATCGGCTACTGGCTGACGCGCAACCTGCGCGTCCTGCAGCGCGGCGTCGGCGCCCTGGAGAGCGGCGAGACCACCGTCCGCCTGCCGGTGGCCAGCAACGACGAGATCGGCGCGCTGACGCGGGCCTTCAACCGCATGTCGCAGGCGCTCGACGAGCGCGTCGAGGCCCTGAAGAAGAGCGAGGCGCGCTTCCATGCCATTGCCGACTACACCTACGGGCTCGAAGCCTGGTTCAACCCCAAGGGCCGCCTGATCTGGATCAACCGTTCGGTGGAACGCATCACCGGTTACACGCCGCTCGAATGCCTGCTCTCCAGCAATCTTGTCGACATGCTGGTGTTCGACAAGGACCGCAAATCCGCGCTGGAGGTGGCCCTGAAGGCGCTGCGCGGCAGCACCGGCGACAACTTCGAGGTGCGCCTGAAGCACAAGAACGGCAGCGTCATCTGGTCCGTGATCAACTGGCAGCCGATCAACAGTCCGACCGGGGAGTACCTCGGCCTGCGCGTTTCCTGCGACGAAATCCAGAACCGCAAGGAAGCCGAACTGAAGCTGCTCGACACCGTGGTCGAGCTGCGGCGGGCGCAGGCGCTCAAGGAGTACTACCTCACGCACAGCAACGAGGAGCGTTCGCGCCTGGAGGCGTTGCTCAATGTCATGAAGATCGGCGTGCTCTTCGTGGATGGCAACCACCGCATCATCTACATCAACAACGCCTGCCGCGACATCTGGAAGCTGCCGCGCGACGAGAACCTGACCGGCCTGCGCGACAGCGGCATGATCGAGCGCACGGCGCACCTGCGCCAGGATGATGCGGCCTACCGCAGGCACATCGAAGAGATGCTGGCCGGCGAGGAGGTCAGCGGCGCCTTCGAGATACCCATGGAGGACGGCCGCATCGTCACGGACATTTCCGCGCTCGTGCCCGGGGAGAAGCCGGGCCAGTTCATCGGCCGCGTGTGGATCTACGAGGACGTCACCCGGCAGAAGCAGCTCGAGTCCCAGCTCATCCAGCTCGCCGAGCGCGACCCGCTCACCAACCTGTACAACCGGCGCCGCTTCCACGAGGAGATCGAGCGCATCATCGCCGATGCCTCGCGGCGCAAGGCCCATGCCGGCCTGCTCGCCATCGATCTCGACGGCTTCAAGCCGATCAACGACGAGTACGGCCACCAGGCAGGGGACGAGGTGCTGATGAAGCTGGCCGAGGAGGTCGGCGCCACCGTGCGGCGCAACGAGATCTTCTTCCGCGTCGGCGGCGACGAGTTCGCCATCCTGGCGCCCGATGCCGACGAGGAGGAAATGGTCGGGCTGGCGCGCCGCGTCGGCGGCAAGATCGCCGACATGCGCTTCAGCTTTGCCGGGAAGGAAGTCCAACTGACAGCCAGCCTTGGCATCGCGCTCTATCCCATGCATGCCGCCAGCAGCGAGGAGATCATCGCCCGGGCCGATTCGGCCATGTATCAGGCCAAGCTGAGCGGCAAGAACCGCTGGGCCATTTTCGGCAGCGCGAAGCTGCACTGAATCGGGGTAAAATGCCCCATGGCGCCTGCTGTCGTGGGCGTGTCAATACACACGAAAGGAATTGCAATGGGCCGCATGGTGAAATGCGTCAAGCTGGGCCGGGAGGCGGAAGGCATGGACTTCCCGCCGCTGCCGGGCGAGTTGGGCAAGCGCATTTTCGAGAACGTTTCGAAGGAAGCCTGGCAGGGCTGGATCAAGTTCCAGACCATGCTGATCAACGAGAACCGCCTCAGCCTGGCCGACGCCAAGGCGCGCAAGTACCTGTCCGAGCAGATGGAGAAGCACTTCTTTGGAGACGGCGCGGATCAGGTGCAGGGCTACGTGCCGCCGAAATCCTGAGTTCTTCTGGACGCAAAAAAGCCGCGCACTGCGCGGCTTTTTTATTTCGGGAAAAGTCAGTCCCTGCGATACGGCGATCAGCTTCGCTTCAGCGTCTTCACGCCGTCCGCCCCGGCCAAGAGCGCGACGTCGGCGCCGCGCAGGGCGAAGAGGCCGTTGGTGACGACGCCGACAATGGCGTTGATGCGGGTTTCCAGCGCTTTCGGGTCGGTGATGCTGAGGCCCTTCACGTCGAGGATGAGGTTGCCGTTGTCGGTGGTGAAGCCGTCACGCAGCACCGGCTCGCCGCCGAGCTTCGCCAGCTCGCGCGCGACGTAGGCGCGGGCCATCGGGATGACTTCCACCGGCAGGGGAAACTTGCCCATCGTCTGCACCAGCTTGGAGGCATCGGCGATGCAGACGAATTGCTTTGCCACGGCGGCGACGATCTTCTCGCGCGTCAGCGCGCCGCCGCCGCCCTTGATCATGGCCAGGCCTGCGGTGATTTCATCGGCGCCGTCAACGTAGACCGGCATGTCGGTTACGTCGTTGAGGTCGAGCACCTTGATGCCGTGGCCGGCGAGGCGTTTGGCGGTGGCTTCGGAACTGGCGACGGCGGCCGGGATGCGGTCCTTGATCTTGCCCAGTTCGTCGATGAAGCAGTTGGCCGTCGAGCCGGTGCCAACGCCGATGATGGTGCCCGGCACCACGTAGTCGATGGCGGCGCGCGCCACCGCCTGCTTGAGTTCGTCCTGGGTCATGGCAGTTCCGTTCGGATGATGTCGGGACGCATCATAGCGGCTATCCGCACCAGGCGGGCGCAAGGTGTTTTCTCGGGCGATAAGCGTTATTTCTTGCGCGCAGGCGGCAGGTCGGTGCAGGTACCTTCGTAGACTTCCGCCGCCATGCCGATCGATTCGCCCAGCGTCGGGTGCGGGTGGATGGTCTTGCCGATGTCCACCGCGTCCGCGCCCATCTCGATGGCCAGCGCGATCTCGCCGATCATGTCGCCGGCGTGGGTGCCGACGATGCCGCCGCCGATGATGCGATGTGTGTCCTCATCGAAAATCAGCTTGGTGAAGCCCTCGTCGCGGCCATTGGCGATGGCGCGGCCGGAGGCGGCCCAGGGGAACTTGCCGATGCCGATTTTCGTGCCCTGCTTCTTCGCCTCGGCCTCGGTGAGGCCGACCCAGGCCACTTCCGGATCGGTGTAGGCGACGCCGGGGATCACGCGGGCGTCAAAGAAGGCCTTGTGGCCGGCGGCGGCTTCCGCCGCGACGTGGGCCTCGTGCACCGCCTTGTGCGCCAGCATCGGCTGGCCGACGAGGTCGCCGATGGCATAGATGTGCGGGACGTTGGTGCGCATCTGCTTGTCGACGGCGATGAAGCCGCGTTCGTCCACCGCCACGCCGGCCTTGTCGGCGCCGATCTTTTTTCCGTTCGGGCTGCGTCCGGCGGACTGCAGCACCATGTCGTAGAGTTGCGGCTCGGTCGGCGCATTCTCGCCTTCGAAGCTGACCTTGAGGCCTTCCTTCAGCGCCTCGACCTTGACGGTCCTGGTCTTCAGCATCACCTTGTCGAAACGACCGGCATTCTTTTTCTCCCACACCTTGACGAGGTCGCGGTCGGGGCCCTGCATGAGTCCGTCTAGCATTTCCACGATATCGACTTTGGCGCCGAGCGTGGAGTACACCGTCGCCATCTCCAGGCCGATGATGCCGCCGCCGATCACCAGCATGCGCTTCGGCACGAAGCGCAGTTCCAGCGCGCCGGTGGAGTCCACGATGCGCGGATCGTCCGGGATGAAGGGCAGGCGCACGGCGCTGCTGCCGGCGGCGATGATGCACTTCTGGAAGCGGATGATCTTCTTGCCGCCAGCCTTTTCCTGGCCGTCGCCTTGCGTCAGTTCGACCTCGAGGTGGTTGGCGTCGAGGAAGTGGCCGTAGCCGCGCACCACCTCGACCTTGCGCGCCTTGGCCATGCCGGCCAGCCCGCCGGTGAGCTTCGACACGACCTTGACCTTGTGGGCGCGCAGCTTGTCGACGTCGACTTTCGGCGCGGCGAACGAAACGCCGCAGTCGGCCATGTGGGCCGCTTCGTCCATCACGGCGGCAACGTGCAGCAGCGCCTTGGAGGGAATGCAGCCGACGTTGAGGCAGACGCCGCCGAGGGAAGCATAGCGCTCGACCAGCATGGTCTTCATGCCGAGATCGGCGGCGCGGAAGGCGGCGGAGTAGCCGCCGGGGCCGGCGCCGAGGACGAGCATGTCGGTTTCCAGGTCGGCGACGCCGGCATGGCGGGCGGCCTGCGGCGCCGGGGCGGCGGTTTGCAGTAGGTCGGGCTTCAGCCCGACATCGGCCGCGGGCTGTCGGCCTGAAGGCCTACCTACGGATTCCGCCGTGGTCGTCTCCAGCAGCAGCACCAGCGTGCCCTCGGCGACCTTGTCGCCGATCTTCAGCTTGATCTCCTTCACCACGCCGGCGGCGGGGGAAGGCACTTCCATGGTGGCCTTGTCGGATTCCAGCGTGACCAAGGGATCTTCCGCCTTCACCGTGTCGCCGGGGCTGACTTCTATGCCGATCACCGGCACGTCCTTGAAATCGCCGATGTCGGGAACCTTGACTTCGAGTATCGAGCTCATTTGCGTTTCCTCGCCAGCTTGACGCTATGCAGGACGATAGGCTCCTGCGTGGCGGTGTCGAACTCGGCGCCGGCGCTGACGCCGATCTTCGCCACGTCCGCCGCGGTCTTGCAACGATCGTAGGCGGCGAACATGGCGCCCAGCGCGAAGTTGCGCCCGGAGCCGATGGCCCAGAAGCGGTCGTAGTCGAACACCTCGCGGTAGGAGTACACGCCGTAGATGCCGGTGCTGTTGGCGATCAGCGCGATGATCTGCGAGGACTCGTAGGGATCGTCCTCGTCCTCCTTCGGATTGAGGTAGCCCTGTTCCTTGAGGATCGGATGCAGACGGCGGAAGGTTTCATACACCTCCATGCGGCTGCCGAGACGGATGTCCTCCAGCTTCGGCAGGAGCGTGCTGATCACCAGGTGGTGGGCGCTGCTGCCGCACAGGCCGATGTAGGAGCCGTCGATCTCGAGGATCTTGTCGTGCTCCCCCTTGTACTGGCGGCCCAGGCGCGTGTCGCCGAAGGTGGTGAGCGAGTCGGCGGCGATGGCCACCGTGCCGTTCTTCTTGACCGCGACGATGGTGGTCATAGCAGCACCCGCCGCATGTCGGCCAGCACCTGCGCCAGATAGGCGGTGAAGCGCGCCGCCTGGGCGCCGTCGATGACGCGGTGGTCGTAGGACAGCGACAGCGGCACCATCAGCCGTGGCTGGAAGGCCTTGCCGTCCCACAGCGGTTTCGTCTGCGATTTCGACACGCCGAGGATGGCCACTTCCGGCGCATTGATGATCGGCGTGAAGGCCGTGCCGCCGATGCCGCCCAGGCTGGAGATGGAGAAGCAGCCGCCCTGCATCTGCGCCGGGCCGAGCTTGCCCTCGCGCGCCTTGGCGGAGAGCGTGCCCATCTCGCCCGCGATTTCCAGCACGCCCTTGCGGTCGGCGTCGCGGATCACCGGCACTACCAACCCGTTCGGCGTGTCGGCGGCGAAGCCGATGTGGAAGTACTGCTTGTACACCAGATTTTCGCCGTCGAGCGAGGCGTTGAAATCGGGGAATTTCTTCAGCGCGGCGACGGCGGCCTTGATGAGGAAGGCCAGCATGGTCAGCTTCACCCCGGACTTTTCATTTTCCTTGTTGAGCCGTACGCGCAGGGCTTCCAGTTCGGTGATGTCTGCCTCGTCGAACTGCGTGACGTGGGGGATCATCACCCAGTTGCGCGCGAGGTTGGCGCCGGATATCTTCTTGATGCGCGACAGCGGCTTCGCCTCGACCGGGCCGAACTTGGCGAAATCCACCTGCGGCCAGGGCAGCAGGTCGAGTCCAGTGCCGCCACCTGCGGCCGGCGCTGCGCCGCGCGGTTGGGCCAGGACGCCCTTCACGTAGTTCTGCACGTCCTGTTGCAGGATGCGGCCTTTCGGTCCGCTGCCCTGTACCAGGCCGACGTCGACGCCGAGTTCGCGCGCGAAGCGCCGCACCGAGGGACTGGCATGGGCGCGATGGCCACCTTCGACTGCCGCGGCGATTTCTGCGGGTGCGGGGGGCGGTGCGGAAGCAGGTGGCGGAGGCGCGGCTGGTTCGGCCGCCGCCGGCTTGTCCGCAATCGGTGCCGGGGAGGCGGATGCAGCGGGAGATGCAGCGGCCGGCGCGGCGGCGGTTGTCTCGCCTGTTTCCAGCAACAGCACCAGCGTGCCCTCGGCGACCTTGTCGCCGATCTTCAGCTTGATCTCCTTCACCACGCCGGCGGCGGGGGAAGGCACTTCCATGGTGGCCTTGTCGGATTCCAGCGTGACCAAGGGATCTTCCGCCTTCACCGTGTCGCCGGGGCTGACTTCTATGCCGATCACCGGCACGTCCTTGAAATCGCCGATGTCGGGAACCTTGACTTCGATCAGTTGTGTCATGTCGGCTCCTTAGACGGTCATCGGGTTCGGCTTGCTCGGATCGAGGCCGTACTTGGCGATGGCTTCCGCCACCCTGGCCTTGTCGAGCTGGCCCTCGTCGGCCAGCGCCTTGAGCGCCGCCACCGTCACGTAGTGGCGGTCCACCTCGAAGAACTGGCGCAGGTTCTCGCGCGTGTCGGAGCGGCCGAAGCCGTCGGTGCCGAGTACCGTGTAGCGGCGCGGCACATAGGGCCGGATCTGCTCGGCAAAGGCGCGCACGTAGTCGGTCGAGGCGATGATGGGGCCGCGCGTGTCCTTCAGGCATTGTTCGACGTGCGACAGCTTCGGCTTGCTCGCCGGATGCAGCAGGTTCAGTCGTGCCACGGCCAGGCCGTCGCGCGCCAACTCGGTGAAGCTCGGGCAGCTCCAGATGTCGCTGTCCACGCCCCAGTCCTTTTTCAGCAACTCCGCGGCGGCGATTGCTTCGCGCAAGATCGCGCCGGAGCCGAGCAGTTGCACGCGCGGGCCGTTGCCGGCCGGACCCTTCCGGAGGAGGTACATGCCCTTGAGGATGTCCTGCTCCACGCCAGCCGGCAGGGCCGGATGGGCGTAGTTCTCGTTGAGCAGCGTGAGGTAGTAGAAGACATCCTCCTGCTCGCCCACCATGCGGCGCAGGCCGTCCTGCACGATCACCGCCACTTCGTAGCCGAAGGTCGGGTCGTAGGAGATGCAGTTGGGGATCAGCGCCGACTGGATGTGCGAGTGGCCGTCCTCGTGCTGCAGGCCCTCGCCGTTCAGTGTGGTACGGCCCGAGGTGCCGCCGAGCAGGAAACCGCGCGCGCGCTGGTCGCCGGCGGCCCAGGCCAGATCGCCGAAGCGCTGGAAGCCGAACATCGAGTAGTAGATGAAGAACGGGATCATCTGCACGCCGTGCGTGCTGTAGGCGGTGGCGGCGGCGATCCAGGAAGCCATCGCACCCGCTTCGGTGATGCCTTCCTGCAGGATCTGGCCGTCCTTCGACTCCTTGTAGAACATCAGCTGGTCGGCGTCCTGCGGCGTGTAGTTCTGCCCCACCGAGGACCAGATGCCGAGCTGGCGGAACATGCCCTCCATGCCGAAGGTGCGCGACTCGTCGGCGACGATCGGCACGACATGCTTGCCGAGCTTCTTGTCCTTCACCAGGGTGTTGAGGATGCGCACGAAGGCCATGGTGGTGGAAAACTCGCGGCCCTCGCCGGAGGCCTTCAACTGGGCGTCGAAGGCCGACAGCGCCGGCACTTCCAGCGGCTCGGCCTTCTGCCGGCGTTTGGGCAGGTAGCCGCCTAGGGCGTTGCGCCGCTCGAGCATGTACTTGATCTCCGGCGAGTCCGCGCCGGGGTTGATGTATTCGAGGTTGTCCACCTGCTCGTCGGTGAGCGGCAGCTTGAAGCGGTTGCGGAAGGCCTTGAGCGAGGTGGTGCCCATCTTCTTCTGCTGATGGGTGATGTTCTGCGCCTCGCCCGACTCGCCCATGCCGTAGCCTTTGATGGTCTTGGTGAGGATTACCGTCGGCTGGCCGGCGTGGGCCACTGCCGCGGCGTAGGCCGCATACACCTTGTGCGGGTCGTGGCCGCCACGGTTGAGGCGCCAGATGTCGTCGTCTGACCAGCCGGCGACCATCGCCTTGAGTTCCGGCGTATTGAAGAAGTGTTCGCGCACGTAGGCGCCGTCCTTGGACTTGAAGGTCTGGTAGTCGCCGTCGACGCATTCCTCCATGCGCTGGCGCAGCAGGCCTTGGGTATCCTGTGCCAGCAGCGGATCCCAGTAGCTGCCCCAGATCACCTTGATGACGTTCCAGCCGGCGCCGCGGAAGTCGGCCTCGAGCTCCTGGATGATCTTGCCGTTGCCGCGCACCGGCCCGTCGAGGCGCTGCAGATTGCAGTTGATGACGAAGACCAGGTTGTCGAGGCGCTCGCGCCCGGCCAGGCCGATGGCGCCCATCGACTCCGGCTCGTCCATCTCGCCGTCGCCCATGAAGGCCCACACCTTGCGGTTCTCGGTCTGGGCCATGCCGCGGGCGTTCATGTATTTCATGAAGCGCGCCTGATAGATCGCCTGCAGCGGCCCCAGGCCCATCGACACCGTCGGGAACTGCCAGAAGTCCGGCATCAGCCACGGGTGCGGGTAGGAGGAGAGGCCCTTGCCGTCCACCTCGCGGCGGAAATTGTTCATCTGGTCTTCGGTGAGCCGGCCGAGCATGAAGGCGCGCGCATAGACGCCGGTGGCCGAATGGCCCTGCACGAACACCATGTCGCCGCCGTGGTTCTCGGAGGGCGCGTGCCAGAAATGGTTGTAGCCGACGTCGTAGAGCGTGGCGGCTGAGGCAAAGCTGGCGATGTGGCCGCCGAGGTTCGAGTCGCCCTTGTTGGCCCGTAATACCATCGCCAGCGCATTCCAGCGCACGTAGGAGCGGATGCGGTGCTCGACCGCATGATCGCCGGGCGAGGCGATCTGCGCGCCGGGCGGGATGGTGTTGATGTAGGCGGTGGTGGCCTTGTAGGGCAGGTTGATGCCGGTGCGGCGGGCCAGTTCGACGAGGCGCTCGATCAGGTAGTGGGCGCGCTCCGGCCCCTCCTGCTCGATGACGGCCTCGAGCGCATCGAGCCATTCCTGGGTTTCCTGGGCGTCCGGGTCGGACGGGACGAGGTTGTTCGGCGTGGGCGACATGGTGATATCTCCTGGTGAGCCGCAACGGGCACGTTGTACGCGCCCTTTCCCCGCATGCAGCGGGCCTTTGCTTCCACTCTAGTACGGCAGGGTGTGCCGGGGGAAGCGTTTCGTATTGTAAAACAAATAACCGGATAGCGCAATATGGTGGTGCGCAGATGTGGTTGCGCGGTGCCGGCCCGGGCCGGCGCGGGATCGGTTCGGCCGGCCCTATCTTGCCGACTTGTTCCGCGGGTCCTCGGCGGCAAGCACGACGCGTCCGCCGCGCACTTCGCCCATCACGACCTGGCTGGTGCTGTCGAAGGCTTCGTGGTCGTGACGCGAGAAGGGGTGGTCATAGGTAGCGATGGCGCCCTCGACTTTCTCGTCGAGAGCCTCCAGCGCTTCCCGCACGCGAGAGCCGAATGTGGTGTTGGCCTGGCGGATGGCCGCGGCCAGCAGCAGCAGGGCGTCGTAGCCCTGCGCGGCGGCCGAGGGCGAGGGCATGCGTTCGGTGCGGGCAAGCTTCTGGTAAGCCTCGATGAAGGCGCGGCGTTTCGGCGTGGTCGCTTCCTGGATGAAAGTCTGCGGCATGCGCGCGCCTTCGCCGTTGGGCCCGGCGCTGTCGATGAAGTTGGACATGGACAGCGGCCAGCTTCCGATGATGGGTACCTGCCAGCCGAGCCGGGCGAGGCCGTTGGCGATCTGCGCCAGTTCCGGCCCGATCCCGTAGGTGAGCAGCGCCTCGGCGCCGGCCTTGCGTGCGGCGAGCAGCTGGCCCGTCATGTCGACTTCGCGGATGTTGAACTTGCCCACCGCGACGGGGCGGATGCCGATTTTCTCCAGGGCGCGCTCGAGATCCTCGCGGCCGAGCTGGCCGTAGTTGGTCGAGTCGGCGAGAATCGCCACTTTTCGAAATTTGCGCCGCATGATCGCCTCCTCGACGATCATGGCGGCCTGGATGGTGTCGTTGGCCGATACGCGGAAGATGAAGTTGTCGGGATGCTGCGGCGGCAGGAACTGGCGGGTGACGATCGAGCCGGTCGCCACCGCCGTGATCATCGGAATGCGCGCCTCCTGGTAGTAGCGCTGGCTGGCCAGCGCCACGCCGGTGTTGACGATGCCGACGCCGGCGACGATCTTCTCCTTGCCGATGAGTTCCTGCGCAATCTTCGCGCCGCGCTCGTTGCGCGCCTCATCGTCGCGCTCGATGAGGAGAATCGGCCGGCCCAGCAGGCCGCCCGCGGCATTGATCTCGGCCGCGGCGACGCGGATGCCGTCGCGCATGGAAAGACCCATCGGGCTGGAGCCGCCGGTGAACGGGCCGGACACGCCAATGCGGATCGGCTCCACCGCATGGGCGGTCATGCCGAGCGCCCAGCCGGCCATGACGATCAGCCGCAGCAGCTTCATCTGGTTCTCCCGAGGTTGCGGGTTCAGGTTATCGGCGAGGGGGCGCAGGCCATATCAGGGTTAACCCTAAGAGCGTGCGAAAATCCCCGATGCCATCCTGAACCTGTCATGAACAGCGAATCCGCCGCAAGCCAGCGCAACTGGGTCTGGAGCGTCCCCTACGTCGCCATCGGCATCTTTGCCCTTGCCATGCTGGCGCTCGTCTGGGGCCTGCAGAAGCGCGAGACCGACCTGCAGTACGATGCGCTGGGACGCGACGTGCAGTGGGCCGAGCAGACCATGCGCCTGCACATGCAGGGCACGCAGGACTACCTCGCCCAGATGGCCCGCGAACTGGCCGAGGGCAAGCTCGACCGCGGCGCCTTCCAGGTGCGTGCCACCCAGTACCTCGCCAACACGCCCGAGCTCGCCAACATCGTCTGGGTGGATTCCGGCCAGATCATCCGCTGGACGGCGCCCTTCGAGACCACCGACTGGATCGCCGGCGAGCGACTGGCCGGCGCGCAGCCGGCGAGCTTCGCCCATGCGCTGACGTCGGGGCAGCCGACCTACGGCGAGGCTTACACCAACCATCGCGGCGCCGCCCTGCTGGAAGTCTACGTGCCCGTGCAGTTCGGCCGCACCTATCTGGGCACCCTCGTCGGGGTGTACACCATCGAGGGCATGGTGCGCCATCTGGTGCCGGGCTGGTTCGGCGAGAAATACAGCCTGAGCATCGTGGATGCGGGCGGCCAGGTGCTGGCCTCCAATACGACCGTGACCCCGGCCGACGACGCGCTCAGCTACGCCACCGACTTCGATCCGCCCGGCAACGGACTGGCCCTGCATGCCAAGGCCTTCCGCACCGATCCGGGTGTGGCGCGGGTGGTCCCGCTTTTCCTCATCGTCGGCCTCACGCTGGTGGTGGCGTGGAGCCTGTGGTCGCTGCGAAGCCATTTCCAGCGTCGCGTCAAGGTGGAGAAGGAGCGCGACCGGCTGTTCAACCTTTCGCTCGACATGCTGTGCATTGCCGGGCTGGACGGCAGCTTCCGACGCGTGAATCCGGCTTTCGGCCGGGTGCTTGGCTATTCGGCGGAGGACATCACGGGGAAGCCGCTGCTCGACTATGTCCATCCCGACGACCTTGCCGCGGTGGTGGATGCCCTGCGGCAGTTGGCGGCGGGGCAGCCCGTCAGCTTCGAGAACCGCTGGCGTGCGGCGGACGGCCGCTACCGCTGGCTGCTGTGGGCCATCAATCCGGTGCCGGAGGAGAAGCTGCTCTACGCCGTCGCCCACGACATCACGGACCG